>Ga0134125_10000036_pt1 | contig 200021 bp, 178 predicted proteins | sample KB31751_FD_96464 | JGI IMG/M metagenome (GOLD analysis project Ga0134125, IMG submission 96464) | Terrestrial soil microbial communities with excess Nitrogen fertilizer from Kellogg Biological Station, Michigan, USA - KB3-175-1 | ecosystem: Environmental > Terrestrial > Soil > Unclassified ...
ATCCTGGTCAAAAAAACCATAATCCCTATGTCGTTTATATTGTTTCATTAATCTAATATACTGAAATTCAGTATATTATGCAAATCTATTGTCGAGTCAGTTTTTAGAGGTTACCTTAAGACTATGGACTATCGACTATCGACTATGGACTACAGGTAAATTGCTATCGACTATGGACCATCGACTATCGACTACAGGCAAATTGCTATCGACTATGGACCATCGACTATCGACTACAGGTAAATTGCTATCGACTATGGACTATCGACTATTGACCCCAGCCAGCTGTGAACGCTGCGGCAGCAGCATGGAATGCAAGGCAAACGCCAACGCGAAATGCCAGTGCAGCACGGTGCAGTTAAATTTGAACGAGATGCAGTATATCAGCGAGAATTACGAGGGTTGTATGTGTGCAGCGTGTTTGAGGGCGTTGAAGCAAGAATATAAGTTGTCATTAATGTAGTTCTTACATGAGCTTAATATCATTAGACAAAATACAAGCGTCAATTAAATCAGGTCAGGAGCAGCTAAGTTATAATAGCCGAACATTAAAGTTCACCTTACTTGATTTTTGGCGATGGAGCGCATCAGATATTTTAAGTAATGCAACCAGAGGCGTGCTGGCCGAATTTATTGTTGCTACGGCAACTAACATTGACATTACTAAGGTTAGAGATGAATGGAGCGCCTTTGATTTGATTACTCCCGGCGGAATAAAACTCGAAATTAAATCAGCAGCTTATTTACAGTCGTGGTTCCAGAGATCGTTTTCTACAATTTCGTTTAGTACAAAACTTGCACGGCACTGGGACAGTGCGACAAATATACAATCGGCTATTGCCCAAAGACATGCCGATGTTTATGTATTTTGTTTGCTTAAGCACGAAGATAAAACAACCGTCGATCCTTTAAATCTGGATCATTGGGATTTTTATGTCTTAGCGACACAGGAATTGAATAACTATAAAAGAAGTCAGCATTCAATTACTTTAAAATCATTAAAAGGGTTAACAACTGCTATCGGTTATGACAAGCTTGACAAAGAAATAGTTTTAAAGCATTCATTAAATCAACAATCCGAAGAATATTCAAAAACGTGTTAACTTTTATTTCATAAATAAACAGGGCTTTTGGTGTCGACTTTTTCAGAGGTTGCTAAGATTGTTGTCTGTGAGGACACAGACAACGGGTAACCGTTATCTTGTTGTCAATGTAACCTGCAAAACTGTCGGCATGGCGCCAAAACGCGGGCCACCCCAGTCGGTTTCGTCGCCGTTCAGGATGCGCGATGGTTTGAATACACCGTTCACATACCGGCCTTCCTCTACCTTAAGATATTGCCAGGTCTTACCGGCGTTAGAGCCAGCGGGGTGAAACGTGATATGGCAAAGCGAACCGATCACAACGAATTTGTTGGGGTTCAATTGCACGATCATCAGTTTACCAACGGGCTCGGCGTTTGGGTCTAATTTTCCGCCCCGCTTTTCCGCGCCGAATGAGACAACCGCCTGCCATTCACCGAGTTCGATCTTTTGCCCGGCATGATCGTCGCCTTCGACTACCGCTTTTATTTTTCCTTCGAAACTCCATTCAGCAAGTTCCCGCATCATCGGGGCCAGGACTCCATATTCCTGCCCGAACGGCGCCAGGCGCGCCGTAAGTTCTGTTGCGGTTTCGCCGTGACCGTTATCGTCGATGCCAAAAGGCGAAAAGCCGATGCCGCCGCGGGCTATCACCTCAAACAAATATTTCGCGTTAACGGGTATCAAAGCGGCTTCCGGCACAAAAAGCGGGTTATCGGGCCGGTGGTACAGGTCGATCACCTTCATCACGCGTTCATGGCCCGGAAGATAAATATCCGGCGCGAGCAGGTCGATGGCAGGCGCGGCGGCTTTCCAAATCGGGAACACATTATCTGTCGGACCGCCGCTTTCATAGCTGTTTGCCATGGGGTTGGTAAGCGGGTCGCGCAGGGCAGCGTTCACATACATTGGAAGCGGGTATTCCTTTTTACCGGCGGCTGCAACCTGCCCGATAAACCTGGCGACTGACCAGGCATGGAAATATTCGTCAGCCCTTTCGCCAAATACGCTTTGCCACGTTCCGCCCGAAACGACCGGGCGGTTCAGTGCTTTCAATACCGCCGGACTTAGCAGTTCGGCCGGCACGGCGCCGTCAAACAGCTTTTGGGCCACCGGCGAATAATCGCGCATACTGCCCCACGCGCCGGGCTCGTTCTCCACCTGCACCATGATCACCGTATGCCGCATGTCAGCCTTTTTTAAATACCGCATAACGGCAGCAAAGGCATGTATATCCGCTTGCATGGTAGCGTCGCTATGCGGCGAAGGCGAATCGACCGGTTGGCCTTTTATCCCGTTTATATTGGGATATTTAGCCGCGTCGGTTTTCATCCATTCCGGCATATAGTGGTTGCTGCCGTTTTTCCAGGTAGCGAACCATAGCAATACCAAATGTACCTTATGCTTACGCGATTGGGTAAGAAGGATGTCGATCAGCGAAAAATCGAACCTGCCGGGCTGCGGCTCGATCTGCTCCCAATAAATGGGCACTTCGAGCGTGTTGGCATGCATCTTTTCGACTGCCAGCCAGACTTTCGGAAGCATGGCGGGCCAGGCGCTTGAATTGTGGGCCTGCCCGCCCAGGATCAAAAATGGTTTCCCGTCCACCAGGAGGGCATGGCGGCCGTCTTTTTCAATGATCCGAGGCATATCCCGGTTGGCCTGGGCGAATAGGGTTCCTGCTGTCAGCAGGGACAGTGCAAAGCAAATGGCGGCTGTTTTTTTCATCGGTTGTTATCAGGTTCGAATATCCCAAAATCCATCCAACATTAAAAGTATTCTTTTTCAGGACGGGACGGTGTGTTCAGGTGTGCTCACCTGTGCCGGGTGACACAGTCAATACAAAATAAAAATTTAGACGTGGTGACAGAACCATGTCAGTGTTCGCCCCCTTTCGTACCCGTTCGCCCCGTTCCGAACGCGAACGGTAAACGCTATGCTCATTGAGGTGAAAGCGGAAACCTGCCTGCGGCAGGCAGGTTTTGCCTTTTTTCACACTAATTTCCTATCTTCACCGCCCGGAACATTTTATACATCATGAAATTATTAGAAGGAAAGACCGCCCTGATCACCGGCGCGTCGAAAGGTATAGGCCGCAAGATCGCCGAAAAATTTGCCGAGCATGGCGCCAACGTGGCGTTTACCTATTTGTCGTCGGTTGAAAAGGGACAGGCGCTTGAACAGGAGCTGCAAAGCGCTGGCACCAAAGTAAAGGGTTACCGCTCGGATGCATCGAAATTTGACGAGGCGGAAAAGCTCATCAATGATATCGTGACCGATTTTGGTACGCTGCATATCGTGGTGAACAACGCCGGTATTACTAAAGACGGCCTGCTGATGCGCATGACCGAAGAACAATGGGACGAGGTGATAGATGTAAATTTGAAATCGATCTTTAACATAACCAAAGCGGCATCGAAAATCATGATGAAAAACCGCGACGGTGTGTTTATCAATATGAGCTCGGTGGTTGGCGTTCAGGGCAACGCGGGCCAGTCCAATTACGCTGCATCAAAAGCCGGGATCATCGGTTTTTCAAAATCAATTGCCAAAGAATTAGGTTCACGAAATATCCGCACCAACGTGGTTGCGCCGGGCTTTATCAAAACAGAAATGACCGAAGTGCTCGATCCGAAAGTAGTTGAGGGCTGGGCGCAGGCTATCCCGCTAAAACGCGGCGGCGAAACGACTGATGTGGCTAACGCATGTGTTTTCCTGGCATCGGACATGGCATCGTATATCACCGGGCAGGTAATACCCGTGGATGGGGGAATGCTGTAAGCTGCCCCCTCTAAATCTCCCCCGGTAGGGGAGACTTAAATGTTATTTATTAATAATATTTTTGGGTCTGATCGAAAATTAAAAATCCTCCCTGCCGGGGAGCACTTAGGTGGGGCCTATGCAATTTCTATTTTCAATTACGTGGGGATCGGTTTCGGGATGGTGGGTGCCTGCCTGCCTGGTTTTAGGTTTATTATACGCTTGGCTCCTGTACCGGCAGCCGGTTAGTCTCCATCAAAGTTACCGTTATCTTCTATTTGCAGGCCGGGCTATTGTTGTGGCCGTTATCGCATTTTTGTTATTGTCGCCATTGGTAAAATCGGTTACTTATAACCCGCAAAAGCCGCTGGTGTTGGTTTTGCAGGATAATTCTGAATCGATAAAGATGTTCCAAGCCCCAGCCCCCTCTAAATCTCCCCCGGTAGGGGAGACTTTAATAAAAGCCGTCCCGTCCGGGGGGCCTGGTGCTATTGTTGATGACCTTTCCAAATTAAAACAGCAACTGGGCGACGATTATGATGTGCGGGAATTTCATTTCGACCGAGCGCTTGAAAACGGGCTGTCAAAAAACTTTAAGGGCAAACAAACGAATATTTCGAACGCGCTGCACCAGCTAAACGAGCGTTTTGTTAACCAGAATACCGGGGCGGTTGTGTTAGTCACCGATGGCCTGTACAACCAGGGCAGCGACCCGCAATACGAGGCCAGGAATTTTAAGAACAGCATTTATACGATCGCGCTGGGCGATACCGTTGCTAAACGCGACTTGCTGATAGGCAATATCAATTACAATAAAACCGCTTTTCTGGGCAACGATTTCATCATCGAGGTTTTGGCGGGAGCCTATCAAAGCAAGGGCGAAAACATCCACCTGACGGTTACCGAGGATGGCCGGCAAGTAAGCTCACAAAATATACCGGTGGCCTCGAATGCTTTCCAAAAAGTTGTGCCGGTAAAATTGAGCGCAGATAAAAAAGGCCTACGGAAATTTACCATCAGTATAGCGCCGATAAAAAACGAGATATCCATCCAGAACAACAGCGAAACCATTTACGTAGACGTGCTGGACGCGCGGCAAAAGGTGTTGCTTGTTTATGACGGCCCGCACCCGGATATCGCGGTGATCCGTCAATCCATTGAGACCAATAAGAACTACGAGGTAAAGGCAAGCATCCTTTCGGAATTATCATCCGTTAAACCCGGCGACTATAGCCTGGTGATCCTTTACCAGGTTTCCGCGAACGCTGCCCCGCTTCAAACTCTATTGAAAAGCAAAATACCGGCGTGGTATATCGCAGGCGCGCAAACGGATGTGCCGGCATTCGACAACGACCAAAAGCTGGTTAAAATAAATGTTTCGAGGCAGGAGACCCAAGAGGTTTTTGCCCAACCCGCAAACGACTTTACCGCGTTTACCTTATCGGATTCGTCGAGAAAAAAGATAAGCACCCTGCCGCCGCTACTGGCGCCGTTTGGCAGCTATAGTTCGCCCCCGGCTGGTGAAACTTTATTTAAACAGCGCATAGGCACGGTTGAAACGGCCTATCCCTTATTAGCTTTTGGTGAGGAGGACGGTCGCCGGGTCGGCGTTTTAACTGGCGAAGGCTTGTGGCGCTGGCAGCTGGCGGAGTTTCAAACCTATGGAAACCATCATGCTTTGGAAGAATTATTTAGCCAGGCGGTGCAGTACCTTACGGCGAACGCGAACCGGCAGCGGTTTAATGTTTATCCTGCCAAAAACGTTTTCGACGAAGGTGAAAATGTGATCGTGAACGCCGAGCTTTATAACGATGCACTCGAGCTCATCAATACGCCCGATGTGACCATTAATCTAAAAAGCACATCGGGCAAAAATTATAGCTTCCTGTTTTCGCGCACCGGGCAAAGCTACCAGCTGGATGCCGGGACACTACCTGTCGGCGAATACGATTATAACGCATCGACAAAAAATGGCGTTAAGCAATTTACGGCACATGGACAACTAACTGTCAGGGCATTAAACCTTGAATCGCGCCAAAGCGCCGCCAACCACCAAATGCTGAACGCGATTGCCAAACAAAGCGGCGGTCAAATGCTGCTCCCCTCGCAAATTAACCGCCTGGCCAACCTGATCAAAAAGAATGAAAACATCAAAACCGTGGTGTACGAGGACAAGCATTACAATGACCTGGTCGATGTAAAATGGGTGTTTATTTTGATATTGGGGTTATTGAGCCTGGAATGGTTCTTTCGAAAAAGAGAAGGCGAGATTTAAGCCTCACCTATATCATCTCCAAAGGAGAGGACTTGGCACGGGCTGTGATGAAGCCTACTATATCATCAAATCACTACTAAATTCATAGAGATTTTCTTAATTTCGCAGCCTTATACCTGAAAATACGCGATGGATTATCAATTTGCAGCTATAGAAAAAAAGTGGCAGAAGTTTTGGGCCGATCATCAAACATTCAAAGCCGAAGATAAAACCACCAAACCCAAGTACTATGTGCTGGACATGTTCCCCTACCCTTCAGGCGCGGGTCTGCATGTGGGGCACCCGCTGGGCTATATTGCATCTGATATTTTCGCACGCTATAAACGGCTAAAGGGCTTTAATGTACTCCACCCGATGGGGTACGATTCTTTCGGCCTCCCGGCCGAGCAATATGCCATCCAAACCGGGCAGCACCCTGCAATCACAACTGAAGCAAATATCGCCACCTATCGGCGGCAGCTGGACCAGATCGGTTTTTCTTTCGACTGGAGCCGCGAGGTACGCACCAGCTTGCCCGATTTTTATAAATGGACGCAGTGGATATTTATGCAGCTGTTTAATTCGTGGTATAACAAGGATGCGGACAAAGCAGAACCGATCGATCAACTGGTTAAACATTTTGAGCAGACTGGTTCGGCAGGCATCAATGCGGTTTGTGACGAAGAAGTGCTAACCTTCATGGCTGAAGAATGGACGTCTTTCACACGCGACGAAAAACAGGCGGAGTTATTAAAATACCGCCTCACCTATTTGCGCGAAAGCACGGTAAACTGGTGCGCGGCGTTGGGGACGGTACTCGCGAACGACGAAGTAAAAGATGGTTTTAGCGAACGGGGCGGCTACCCGGTGGAGCAAAAGAAAATGATGCAATGGAGCATGCGCATCACTGCTTATGCCGAACGCTTGCTGCAGGGGCTGGATACCATCGACTGGCCGGAGCCTTTGAAGGAAATGCAGCGCAACTGGATCGGCAAAAGTGTGGGAGCGTTGGTAAGATTTAGCCTCACCCCGGCCCTCTCCAAAGGAGAGGGAGTTTTACCGAGCGATGATGCGGTCATCGAAGTATTTACCACCCGGGCGGATACTATTTTCGGCACTACATTTTTGGTATTGGCGCCGGAGCATGAACTGGTGCCCGCGTTGACGACGGCTGTGCAGAAGAAAGATATTGAAGCGTATATTCTGCAGGCAAAAAAGAAATCGGAGTTGGAACGGATGTCAGATGCTAAAACGGTGTCGGGCGCATTTACAGGGAGCTATGCAATAAATCCCGTTAATGGCGAAAAGATCGGGATCTGGATCGCTGATTACGTTTTGGCTGGGTATGGAACCGGCGCCGTGATGGCGGTACCATCGGGCGACCAGCGGGATTATCTTTTTGCGAAGCATTACAACCTGCCTATTGTGCCGATCATCGATATACAAAATATTGAAACAGAGGCAGACCCAACCAAGGATGGCCGGTATATTAACTCCGGTTTTATCAACGGACTGACCTATAAGGAAGCGACCGCCACTGTGATAGCAAAGTTGGAAGAGATGGGCGCGGGAAAAGCAAAAATAAATTACCGCATGCGCGATGCCATTTTTGGGCGCCAGCGCTACTGGGGCGAGCCTGTGCCGGTTTATTTTAAAGATGGTCTGCCCTATCTAATCGACGATGCCGATTTGCCTTTGGTGCTGCCTGAAGTGGACAAATATTTACCCACCGAAGATGGCGAACCGCCATTGGCAAGGGCAAAGGACTGGAAATATGAAAGTCGGAAGTCCGAAGCCGGAAGTCCGAAGTCGAAGAACGAAGATCGGTTTTATGAGTTTGAACTAAGTACCATGCCGGGCTGGGCCGGTTCGAGCTGGTACTGGTACCGTTATATGGACGCTCATAACGACAGCGAGTTTGCGTCAAAAAAGGCGATCGAATACTGGAAGGATGTCGACTTGTACATCGGAGGCTCGGAGCATGCCACCGGGCATTTGCTGTACAGCCGGTTCTGGAATAAATTCATGAAGGACATCGGCCTGGTGGTTGAAGAAGAGCCGTTTAAAAAGCTGATCAACCAGGGGCATATACAGGGCCGGTCGAACTTTGTGTACCGTAAAATCGATGATGAAGGCGGCGGCACGAATACCTTTGTTTCTCACGGATTGATAAAGCAATATAAAACATCCGAACTCCATGTGGATGTGAATATTGTCGAGAATGATATACTCGATATCGCAAAATTCAAACAATGGCGGCCTGAGTTTGCAGATGCCGAATTTATCCTTGAACATGGCAAATATGTTTGTGGCGTCGAGATCGAAAAAATGTCGAAATCAAAGTTCAACGTGGTTAATCCCGACGATTTGATCGCGCGTTATGGCGCGGACACGCTCCGCATGTACGAGATGTTTTTGGGGCCGTTGGAGCAAAGCAAACCCTGGAATACCAACGGCATTGAGGGGGTTTTTAAATTCCTGCGTAAGTTCTGGCGGTTATTTCACGACGAAGCATGGAATTTTAAGGTGTCGGACGAGGAAGTCACGAAAGCCGAATTGAAATCATTGCATAAGATCATTCATAAGGTGGAGGAAGATATAGAACGCTTCTCGTTCAATACCTCGGTTTCAAGCTTTATGATCGCGGTAAACGAGTTAACCGATCTGAAATGTAATAAACGGAGCATTTTACAGGACCTGGTGATCATTCTTTCGCCATACGCACCGCACATCTGCGAAGAACTGTGGGTGTTGTTGGGGAACGAAGCAGGTACGTTGTCGTACGCGCCATTCCCGAAGTTTGACGCAAGCTATTTGATTGAAGACGAATATAGCTACCCTATTTCCGTTAACGGTAAAACCAGGCTGAATTTAAACATCCCGCTAAACCTGGACGCGCCGGCTGTTGAAGCGTTTGTTTTGGCTAACGGGAGCGTACAAAAATACCTTGACGGCAAGGCGCCAAAAAAGGTGATCGTTGTTAAGGGGCGCATCGTAAATATTGTGCTGTAACTAATTGGTTACCGTTTAATATTTGTTCACAATAATCCCATTTGGGCTGTAACATTTCGACTAATTTCGCCTCCAATTAGAAAAATTATTGAAAATGAAACGTTTTTATATACTTATCGCCATACTTTGCTCCTTTATAACGGCTAACGCGCAATTCGGCATGGGCGGCGGTCCAACGATCAAGGGGAAAATAACAGGTACGCTGATCGACTCGCTGACAAAAAAACCGATGGACTACGCTTCAGTCGGTTTATATAACAGCGGCGGCAAAGCGCCGATCACGGGTGTAATAACCGACGCCAAGGGCGACTTTAAACTCGATAATATCAATGCGGGCCGCTATAAGCTGGTAATCACCTTTATTGGCTATCCCAGCAAAACTATCGACCCAGTGGTAACCAACGCTGCAAAGCCTGATGCTAACCTTGGCGACATATTTGTTTCGCCGGGCGCCAAGTTACTTAAGGAAGTGGCAGTAACAGGACAGACTGCTTTGATCGAGAACCATATCGATAAGCTGGTATATAACGCCGAAAAAGATATTACCGCAGCCGGCGGTACAGCTACCGACCTGCTACAGAAAGTTCCGCTGGTAACCGTGGACATTAACGGCAATGTATCTATACGCGGCGATCAAAATATACGCGTGCTGATCAATGGCAAACCTTCGGGAGCCACTTCCACCAGCCTTTCGGACGTATTGAAGTCCATTCCTGCCGACCAGATCAAAAGTATCGAGGTAATCACTTCACCGTCGGCCAAGTACGATGCCGAAGGATCCGCGGGCATCCTCAATATCATTACCAAGCAAAAGAACGTTTCGGGCTTCAGCGGCTCGGTAAGCGGCGGCGTAGGTACGCGGCAAAACAACGGCAACGCCAACCTTAATTACAATAAAAATCGCTTTAATTTATCGGTTAATGTGGGAGGAAATGCTTCATGGCCCCAAACGTCGATCACCGATTTTCAGCAACGGATAGACAAGGACACCATCCATACTTTTAGCGAAACAAAAGGCTCGAGCCTGGTAAAAAGGCATGCATTAGTTGGATCGGTGACAGCCGGTTATGAGTTTAATGGTTTTAACAATATAACTTCAACGATCCGTTTTACGCAAATCGAATTTAATATCAACAATAACTCCAATACGATTTCAGCAAACCCTTACGCTACCAATAGCTATAACCATAATCTTATCGGTGGATTTGACTGGAATTTAGATTATACGCATAAGTTTAAAAAAGAAGGTCATGAATTAGACCTTTCAACTCAATGGAGCCACAATAACGGTACAACAGATTATACCAACTATTACACTGCTTTATTTCCCAACATCCAGGATAACATTGTAGGCGTTAATAACGAGTACACCCTGCAATTGGATTATACTTTGCCTATAAATAAAGTGTTTAAATGGGAAGCAGGCGCTAAAAGTATATTCAGAAGGATAAGCAGCACATCAGATTTCTTTAACTACGATTATACCAACCAGGATTTTGTATTCAACGGGCTCAATTCCAATGTATATGATTACGACCAGGACGTATATGCAGGCTACTCCGTGTTCACCATTACATTGCCTAAAAAATACACCATACTTGCCGGTGTAAGGGATGAGAACACAAATATTAACGGCAACTCTGTTAACACTGCGCAGCTACTGGCGCCGGTTAGTCAAAACTATAACACATTTGTGCCGAGCTTAACGCTTCAAAAACAACTCACTACCACGCAAACTATAAAACTGGCATACAGCAAGCGAATTACCCGTCCCAGCCTGCAATATTTAAACCCCTTTGTTAACCAAAGCAGTATACAGGCTCAAACCGTGGGCGATCCAAATTTAAGCCCGGAAGTATCACAAACCATTGAATTTGATTATAATAGCTTTATCGGGACGTCGATCTTAAATTTGTCAGCTTATTATAAACATACCGCCGGTTTGATCGAAGGGTTTGCTACGCCGATCCCGGTTATTGTTAACAATAAAGAAGTGGGGGGCACATTAACTACCTATGAAAATATTGGCAATAACAACTCTATTGGCGGCAGCTTTTTCGGAACTATAAATCCCATTAAAGCACTAACTATCATAGGGAACATAAATGCATTCACCTATAAGCCCGACCCATCCGGCTTATTTCATCTTGCACAAACGCAAAATAGCACCTATCTTCAATATAGCGGGTTTTTGAGAGCAAGCCTGCAGTTACCTGCAAACCTTGTAGCCGAATCATTTGCATTTGGCAGCGCTGCCCGTCATACTATCCAGGGTACGACACCAAGCTTTAGCATATTCGGAATAGGCGTACGGAAGCAGTTTATGCAGAAGAAAATGTCCATTGGAGTTAACGCGCTCGAGCCGTTTAATAAATATAAAAGCTTTGATTCGCACTTAACCAGCCCGGGCTTTGACCAAAGCAGTTCGTTTAAGTTACCGTTCCGCTCGTTTGGTTTAACATTTAGCTATAGCTTTGGCAAGCTGAACTTCAGCAACCCGAACCAGAAAAAAGGCATTAATAATGACGACCTTAAACAAGGTGACCAGGGAATAGGCGGCGGAACTCCTGCAGGTGGCGGCGGTGGCGGTGGCCGTTAATTTCAGATGTGCAGATGGGACCATTACTCATCTGCACATTTGCAAATCTGGCATCCGCACATCTAAGCACTTACATCAATACCTATTTGTTTCAGCAACATCGACGCGTTAAAAGTTTTGCATTCGCCGTGCTTGATTTTATAATCAAACAGCATTTCGCCATTACTTACCTGTATATCGAAATAAAAATTCCGGAGATAATCCGGGTGCTTTTTTTCCAATTCCGCGATTTGCAGGTCGTGTGTGGCTACCATTCCAACGCCTTTTTTACTGATCAGCCGCTCTATGACCGCTTTGGAGCCTAAATATTTGTCGACAGAATTGGTTCCACGTAACATCTCGTCAACTAAAAAAAATACTTTTTCGTTACTTTCAACGATGCGAAGAAGCATTTGCAGTCGGTCGAGCTCAGCTTTAAAAGTAGACGTGCTTTCATTCAGCGAATCTTTGATGCGCATGTAGCTGATAACAGTCATCACAGATACTTTCATATAACCGGCACACACCGGCGCGCCGCTTAACGCGAGTACCGTATTGATTCCGATGGTGCGTAAAAAGGTGCTTTTTCCCGCCATGTTCGACCCTGTTATAATGTCTATCTTAAACGTGTTGTTCAGCTCATAGTCGTTGCTGATCCTTTTGGATGGATAAATAAGCGGATGTGCCAGGTTGTTCGCCACCAGGGTATAGCCGTCGCCGCCGGCAATTTCGGGGAATGTCCAATCCGGGTAATTTACGGCTAATGCCGAGAGACTGAAAAGTGCCTCAAATTCGGCGATTACGTCAAAGGCCTCTTCCAGGTTCGCTTTGTTCGCGCGCTTCCAGTTTTCGATGGCGATAACCTGGCGGATATCCCAAAGAAAAAACAGGTTCAAAATAAAACCTACGATGATGTTTAGATGATAGTTGAGCTTATTGATCAAATCTCCCAGTTCCCTGATCTTTGCCGATGTTTGTCCGGCAGTTAGTTTTCCGGTGAGGCTGCTGCAATAAGCGCTATGCCATTGCTCCTGCTCAATTTTTTTAAAAACGATCGCATAGCTGCCCAGGGTATCGCCGATTTTGCCCGCGATAAGGTCGGCTTTTTTTATAAGCTTAGCTCTTGAGGATACGATGCCCAGGTGTGCCAGTCCGATCAGGATCGCTATCGCTGTTGTGGCCGGGAAAAAGAAGGCCGACACAACTGCAGCGAGAAAAAGAAACGGCGCAATTTTGCAGTACCTTATCAGCCATTTTTCGCCGGGAATATCCAACGGGATATGCAGGTATTTAAACAACGCCGGAAGCTGGTTTTTATCTCCGCCGTTTGCAAAAAGGAGGCAGGCCTGCAACTCGATTCTCCAGTCGTTCTTTTTTGCTATTTGTTTAACGGCATCCTGTTTTAATTCGATTGTTTGTTTTGTCGCAGGCGCTGTGAGCCAGGATGCCAGTTTATGGTTTCCGGCAGGGGTGGCAGCCCGGTTAACCAATTGAAATAACGATGCTTCGCCGAAAATATCCAGATCAGCGCTGTAATAATGCTTCTCGTCGGCATACGGACCGCCATCGGAGTATATGTTAGCACGATTTAAGATATTGTCGACCTCGTTCTTATTGATCTTTACGAGATTGTTAAAATATACCTGTTGACGATCAAATTGACTTTGACGGGATACCAGCCACATAAAACAACCGGCCAAAACCACGAACGCGGTGGCCAATATGGTGAAATTGTCATAAACAACGGCGAGGTAAACCGACAGCGTTATCAAGCCAAAAACACCCAGCCGAAGCAATGAATATGTATTAGCCAGTTCTTTGTATTTATCGGCCTCTTCCTGGGCCAGGGATGCTCTTTTTGAATAATCGTTTATAATATCATGTTCCACTATCTTTGCTGCAAAGTTTAATGCTGTAATGACGCGATTTCAGGCTGTAACATTACAACTTTGCAACATTACAACATTTCAACAACTTTATGAAGATCACCTTTTTGACGGTTGGCAAAACGGAGGATGCTTATTTAAAAGAGGGCATTGACAAATATGTTAAGAGGTTAAAGCACTATACTAAACTCATTATCGTCGAGATCGATGAACTGAAAAATACAAAGGCGCTAACCCAGCAGCAACAAAAGGCAAAAGAGGCTGAGCTTATCCTCAAAAAGATATTGCCTTTAGACCACGTGATATTGCTTGATGAGAAGGGGATGGAACTTTCATCCATACAGTTTGCCGCGTATTTTGAGAAAAAGGCTTTAGGTTCGGTAAGTAACCTTGTTTTCGTGGTCGGCGGGCCTTACGGGTTCGATCCATCAGTTTATGAACGGGCCAACGAAAAGTTGTCCCTGTCAAGCATGACCTTCTCCCACCAAATGATCCGGCTTTTTTTTGTGGAGCAGCTGTACCGGGCGTTCACCATCATTAAGGGAGAGCCTTATCATCATGAGTGAGGTGGTGAGTGGGCAGTTGTCAGTAGGCAATAGTACCAGCTGGTATCTTCAATTGTCAGCGTCAACTATTCACGACTGCCAATTCACTACTCATTATTCACCACTCACTTAAAATTCCTACCTTTGCGGCCATGTCAGGCCACGACCACGCGCATCACCACCATGATCACGCTCCAAAGATCGATCATTTAAATACTGCATTCATTATTGGCATTATCCTAAATTCGGCCTTCGTTGTTATCGAGGTGATCGTAGGTTTAACGTCACACTCGTTGTCGCTGCTAACCGATGCTGGCCATAACCTTAGTGATGTGGCCGGCCTTGCGCTTGCAATGCTTGCTTTTAAGCTAACCAAGGTAAATCCAACCAGCAAATACACCTATGGCTATAAACGGTCGACAATCATTGTATCATTTTTTAATGCCGTTATCCTCTTTGCGGCGGTTGGCGTCATTGGCTACGAAGCAATTATACGTTTTATGCATCCTCAGCAGGTGGCTGGAGGAACCATGGCCTGGGTAGCTTTTGTCGGGATTGGTATTAACGCTGTAACGGCATGGCTTTTTGTTAAAGATAAGGACGCTGATCTGAATGTTAAAGGAGCTTACCTGCATATGGCGGTTGATGCCGTGGTATCATTTGGCGTAGTGGTCTCGGGCGTCATTATTTATTTTACCAATTTATACTGGATAGACAGCGCGGTAAGCTTGATTATTGCCATCGTAATTTTAAAAGGCACATGGAGCTTGCTGATTGACAGCCTAAGGCTTGAGATGGACGGTGTGCCAAAGGAAATGAACCTCAACAAAATTAAGGATGAATTGCTTAAAGGAAAGGGCGTGGTCGACGTGCACCACATGCATGTTTGGGCGTTAAGCACAACCGAAAATGCCTTGACCGCACATATCGTGATCGATCCGGCTTATGTAAAATCATTTAATGATATTAAGAATGATCTGCGGCACAGGCTCGAGCACCTGGATATTATCCACAGTACGTTTGAACCGGAATTTTCGGATGAAGAATGTAAACAGCCGGACTGCTAGAAAACGTAGAGACGCCCTGTACGTACGGGGCGTCTCCAACTGTAAATGATCAGCTGCGTTTTATCAGGCTTTTTTTACAGCCGGTTTTTTTGCTTTTTTGGTTGTGGCTGACGCAGGCGCCGGTTCGGCCGTTTTAGTGGGCGTTACCGGCTCTTCTGCCTTCGCACCCCCTACACCAGGTTCTTCTTCGCTAAACAACGGCAAGTCCTGCAGGGCCTGGAACCAGCTAACCACCTTTTTCATATCCGACGCGTACACTTTTTCCTCGTCGTGGTCAGGGGCTACTTCTCTAAAGAATTCCCTTAATTTTTTACCATCAGCTTTCGCATCCGGGATATTCCCAGCGCTCTTCATGCGTTCGAAAACATCCGTCAGGCGGATGTCTTCGTCCATGCCGAAAAGCGTTATCTCGTTAAGCGCGGCGATTTTTGCGGTGGAGATATTGGCAACAAGTTTTGTTTTGTGCTCGTCCAGGCTCTCCAGTATATAACCGCTTTTGTTTTGCGCCAGCGCTTTCCATAAACCGGGCTTTCCCGACACGGCAACTATTCCTTGTAAATTCATTTAGTATAAGTTGTAAGGGTTGTAGAAGTTGTAAGGGTTGGAAAGGTTGTAATGATTGAAAGATTATCCTTACAACCTTCTACAACCTTTCAACCTTTTTATAACTAATCCTCTATCACCTCGATCCCTAAAATTTTATCGCCCTGGCGTATCTCGTCAACCACGTCCACGTTTTCAATGATCTTACCAAACACGGTATGGTTGCCATCCAAATGCGCGGTGTTGGTGCGATTATGGCAGATAAAAAATTGCGATCCGCCGGTGTTGCGGCCCGCGTGCGCCATAGATATTACGCCGCGATCGTGATATTGGTTGCCGCCTTTCAGCTCGCAATCAATTTTATAGCCCGGGCCGCCCGCGCCGGTACCGGTTGGATCGCCGCCCTGTATCATAAAGTTAGGAATCACCCTGTGAAATATCACATTATCATAAAAACCCGACTTGGCGAGCTTTTTAAAATTGGCCACCGTGTTAGGGGCGTCAGCGTCATAAAATTCGATGGTCATGTCGCCCTTTTCGGTTTTGAGAATTGCTTTGCTCATAATTTTTTAAAATGGAAAGCAAAGGTAGTAAAAGGAGGCGAAAGGCGAAAGCGGAAAGGTGAAAGCGGAAAGGTGAAAGGTGAAAGGCGAAAGGTGAAAGGCGAAAGATAAAATCAATCTAGATAAAAATCAGTTAAACCCTTCAACTATCTCATTCAATGTAAATTTAAAACCCAATTCTGAAGCATCTAAACATATAATAGTGTTAATATCTTCTGGCGGATTGTGTGCGGCAAAAAAAGCAAACCATACAGCTTCGCCAAAATCAAAATGCCAGGTCGTCATTATAGTGTCGTGTGGGGGTAAATGACGATCTTCAATGCCTACTTCCCGAAGGACAATTTCCTCATCAATCATATCGTGAAGGAGTTCTGATTGCTGACCTGCGCAACAGACATAACATACATCGTTGTCTATTGCCTTACGTGATATTTCATCGAGGATTGTGTTGCTTTTGCGTTCAACAAAAACCAACAGCAGCCAATTTTTGTGTGGAAAAGCATCTGTCCACTTTATATCGAGTGAGTGTCGTTGGTAGATTAATTTCCTATCATTATATGTTCCTATTTCCTCCATGACTATTTACATGCAAGATAAAAAGTTTAAATAATAGTGTATCCAAATATTCGTTAAATTTGAACATGAAGCTGCTCAAACACCTTTTGCCCTTCGCCTTTTGCCTTTTACCTATCCTGACAAGGGCCGCTTCGATCTTAATACCTATGGATGACGAGCAGAAGGACCACCTCAAGTCATATGGCATTGCCTTCTGGACATTGAAGAACGGGGAAGAGGTTGACTGGCTGCTGAATTACCGGGGCGGTAGCTTTATGATGAAGTACGCGCAAAAAATTGAGGAAGAATGCAAGATACGCGGCGTTAGTTACCAGGTTTTGCCCGATGCGAAGGTAAACGAGATCCTTACGGAGATAAGTGATCCTTCAGTAAATATGGACATCGTAAAGCTGGAAAAGGCGCCTAAAATGGCGGTATACTCGCCCAAGAATAAGCTGCCCTGGGATGATGCGGTTACCCTGGTGCTTAAATATGCCGAGATCCCGTATGATGTGGTTTACGACGAGGAAGTAATACGCGGCGACCTGCCTAAGTATGACTGGCTGCACTTGCACCACGAGGATTTTACCGGCCAGTACAGCAAGTTTTACGGCGCATTCAGATACGCGCAATGGTATAACGACGACGTGCGGATACAGGAGGCCACCGCGCATAAGCTGGGATTTAAGAAAGTGTCGCAGATGAAATTGGCGGTTGCCGAAAAGATAAGGGATTTTTGCGCCGGCGGAGGTTTTCTTTTCGCGATGTGCTCAGGCACCGATACGTTTGACATTGCTCTGGCGGCGGCCAATACGGATATATGCGAATCGATGTTCGATGGTGACGCAGCCGACCCCGGCGCGCAATCCAAGTTGGATTTCAGCCAAACCTTCGCCTTCCAGAATTTTACTTTGGATATGAACCCGATGTCGCACCAGTTCAGCAATATCGATGTTACCGCCACGCGCCAGGTGGACCGCACACATGACTTTTTTACCCTGTTTGATTTTTCGGCGAAATGGGATGTGGTGCCCAGTATGCTTACCCAAGATCACGATAAGGTGATAAAAGGGTTTATGGGGTTAACCACTGCTTTTAATGAAAAGCTGCTGAAGCCCGGCGTAACCATCATGGGCGAGATGAAAACCAATAATGAAGCACGCTACATTCACGGCGAATACGGCAAAGGCCAGTGGACATTCTACGGCGGTCACGACCCCGAAGATTATCAGCACATCGTGGGCGACCCACCGACCGACTTGAAACTGCATCCCAACTCTCCCGGTTACCGGCTCATTTTGAACAATGTGCTTTTCCCCGCTGCAAGGAAGAAGAAACAGAAAACCTGATTCAGTTTGCAGTTCAACGATTTGCCTCACCCCGGCCCTCTCCAAAGGTGAGGGAGCTAAAAATTTTGACTACTCCCCAACGTCCGCCCAAACCTTATTTTCCGCCCGTATCCGAACAGTCAGCATAGCGGCGTTAAGGATGGTAAAAATGACAGAGGTATAATATAAGTGGAACACCAGCGGGATGATGGCTATCTCGCAAACCACTTCCATGTAATTGGGGTGTTTTAAAAATTTATACGGGCCTTTTTTTACGGGGTTTACACCGGGCACACGATAAATTTTGGTGTTCCAGTACTTACCTAATGACGATAATGCCCAGAATTTAAATGATAAGACCAGCAGAAATAATATCAAAAACACCCAGCTGATGGGCGGCCGGCCGCGAAGCACATACTCGGCAATTACTGAAATGATATACAGCGTGTGCAGCGCCACGATAAAAGGATAATGGGCTTTACCATATTCAATTGCACCCTGCTTCAACAGCCATTTTTCGTTTCGTTTGGCTATGAAGAGCTCGAAAATCCTTTGCAGGATAAAAAAGGTTATGAAGAAGATGAAGTCCATTTTACGAGGTGAAAGGTAAAAACCTGCCTGCCGGCAGGCAGGGGTAAAAGGGGAAAGGTTTTTTTATTGGCATTGTTTGATTCTTTTTTTAATTTTATACATAGTCTTTGGAAATTGCATTGGGCTATTAAACTTATACTGAATGGCCTACCTTTTACCTTTCGCCTTTAACCTTTCAGCTTTAACAATACCATTTCGCTCGAAAACCCCGGTCCCATGGCAAGCATCAGGCCATAGCCATCCTCAAAGCCCTCGCGCATAAATTTTTCAAGCACATATAAAACCGTAGCGCTCGACATGTTACCATAATCGTTCATCACCGCCCGCGTCTTATTCAAAAAGTCGCCTTCCACTTCGAGCGCGTTTTTATACGCATCCAATACCTTTTTGCCTCCGGGATGAAAGATAAAGTTTTTTATATCGCCAATATGCAATTGGTGTTTTGATAAAAACGCTGTTATATCTTCTTGTATATGGTCATTGATAAACTGGGGTATATCTTTTGAAAATAACACCTTGAAACCCGTGTCCTGGAAATCCCATCCCATTACGTCGAGCGAATCGTAATATAACTTGCTCGACGATGCCACATAAGTTACTTTTTTACCGGTCCCATGGTTGTCGCCCATGATAATACAGGCTGCAATCCCATCCGAAAATAAACTGGAGCCAATAAAATTACTTTTGCTGTAATCACTTTTTATCAGCGTAAGCGAACAAAGCTCAACAGCCACCAGCAATACAACCGCATCGGGATTTGCTTTGGCAACCATATTGGCTTTCGCCATACCGGATACGCCGCCGCCGCAACCCAAACCCCAAATGGGCGCGCGGTTAATGTGCGGGTTAAGCCGCATTTTATTGATGATAAGCGCATCGATGCTTGGTGTGGCGAGCCCCGTTGTGGAAACAAATAAAATGTCGGTGATATCCTGTTTAGTGATGCCGGCCTTATGGACACAATCTTCAATGGCCAAAACGGAATAATCGAGCGCGGTGTTGATATAGTCGTTATTGCGCTCCTCAAACGTATTTGGCTTTCTATAGTAGGAAAGTGGTTTGCAGAAGTTACGGGTAATGATCTCGGTGTTGTCAAACGCAAAGATCAACCGGCCCGCTTCGGGAAAGTTCGCCGAGAACATTTCCTGCGCTTGCTTTTTGGCTTCCTGCTGGTCGGTTTTGTAAGGTAGGTCTATTTTTGAGACAGCTGTTATAAAGGGCATAGCGTTTATTTAGATATACGCAGCATTTTAAGCGCGGGTTGTTTGGCGTGTAAAAAAGACGCTTAAAGCATATGTGACGTAACAAAACCACGCCGCAAAGGTTAGTGCCGCCGGCTACTTTATTTAATAAGGACGGGCCTTCCCGGATAATTTATAAAATTTATGCTGTAAGTTTGATTTTATGAAATATCCCCGGGTAAGAAATTTTATCAACGGAAACTTTATCGAAATTTCGTCTGAAAGGGTGCTGCCCGTAATATCGCCCGTCAACGGCGAACTGCTTTCGGAGCTTCCATGCTCCGCCGCCGCCGACCTGGACGATGCGGTAACCGCGGCCAGGGCGGCCTTCCCCTCGTGGAGCAAGACCCCGGTCAAAGAACGGGTGCAGGTATTCTACCGGTACAAGTCCCTTTTGGAAGCCCATTTACCGGCATTGGCAGCGCTTTGCAGCGAAGAAAACGGAAAAACTATCAGCGAATCGGTGGCGGAGATCGAGAAATGTATCGAGTTAACAGAATTTGCCTGTTCGCTGCCGCAGTTGATTGTTGGCGAAACGCTGGAGGTGAGTAAGGGCGTGGAATGCCGGGCAGATCGTGTGCCCTTGGGTGTGGTGGCTTCGATAGTTCCCTTTAATTTCCCCGCGATGGTGCCCAACTGGACCATCCCGAATGCTATTGCCTTAGGAAATTGCCTGATCATTAAGCCGTCGGAAAAAGTACCATTGAGCCTGGGCAGGATCGCCTTATTATTAAAGGAAGCAGGATTGCCTGACGGCGTTTTAAATATCGTGAACGGCGACGCGGAAATTGTGAACGCTATCTGCGATCATCCGGGCATTGAGGCCGTCTCGTTCGTTGGATCAACAAACGTTGCACAAGCGGTTTATCGTCGCGCCACCGCCAACCTGAAAAGGTGCCTTGCGCTGGGCGGCGCGAAAAACCATTTAATTGTGCTGCCCGATGCAGCACCCGACATGACCGCACAAAATATTACCGCTTCGATGAGCGGATGCGCGGGCCAGCGGTGCATGGCGGCTTCGGCTATGATTGGCGTTGGGCCGATAGATCATATTGTCGATAAAATTTGCGACGAGGCTAAGAAGCTGGTGGCCGGTGAGAACCTGGGCGCGGTGATCAACAAAGCCTCGCAGCAACGCATTGAACGATATATTACCGAAGCCGAACAACAGGGCGCGAAAATACTGGTCGACGGCAGGAATGTGGATGTACCCGGAAAAGAGCGGGGCTCTTACGTTGGCGCAACCGTGATCGATCATGTACGGCCGGACATGGCTATTGCAAAAGAGGAGGTTTTTGGGCCGGTGATCTGTATCATTCGCGCAAATAACATCGATGAGGCGTTAAGCATCGAAAACGATAATCCTTATGGGAACGCGGCAAGTGTATTCACGCAAAATGGTTCAGCGGCGAGGTATATAATGGAAAAGGCAAGCGCCGGGATGATTGGCGTTAACATCGGCGTACCGGTGCCCCGTGAACCGTTTTCGTTTGGTGGCTGGAACGAAAGCAAATTTGGCGTGGGTGATATCACAGGCAAAAGTTCCATTGAATTTTGGACAAAATTGAAAAAGACAACCACGAAATGGAACTCCGAATCCTCCATTAACTGGATGAGTTGACGATCTGATTGTTATATTAGCACAATAATCGGGCATGTTAAGAGAAACATTATTCGAGTCGCGGGAAATCATAAAGGACAACCTGGACTATACTTTATTTTCGTGGAGTAAACAGAAGGGGATCGATCCCATCGCGGTAAAAAGGGCCGAGGGGATTTACCTGTACGATTATTACGATAAACGCTACATCGATTTTTCATCGGGGCTAATGAACGTGAACGTTGGCCATGGAAATCAGCGCATCAGTAAAGCGGTCGTAAAACAAATGCAGGAGGTGAGCTACGTAACACCTGGTTTTGTGACCAAAGCGCGGGGCGATCTGGGTAAAAAGCTTGCCAAAATATGCCCGGGCGATTTGAATAAAGCTTTTTTTACTTTATGCGGCGCCACTTCTATCGAAAATGCGATAAAACTGGCCCGCCTTTATACCGGCCGGCACAAAATTATTAGCCGGTACCAATCCTATCATGGATCAACCTATGGGGTCATGTCGGCGGGCGGCGACCCGCGCAAGCTGCCTGCAGATGTGCAGCAAGCGCCTAATTTTATCCATATCGACATTCCCTATGCCTACCGCTGGCCGCACGACGAGGAAAGTTTGCTGAAAGATGCAGTTGCCAGCCTTGAACGAATGATCGCATACGAAGGGCCAGGCAATATTGCCGCCGTCCTGCTGGAAGGCGAATCGGGCTCTTCGGGCTGCCTGCAATACCCTAAAGGATACCTAGCCGGCGTAAGGGAGCTATGCAGCAGGCATGGCATATTACTGATCATGGACGAAGTGATGAGCGGCTTTGGCCGTACAGGCAAATGGTTTGGCTTTGAAAATCACGGCATTATACCCGACATGATCGCTATGGCTAAAGGGCTAACCTCCGGCTACCTGCCCTTTGGATGCCTCATGGTATCCAATAAGATCGCTTCAAAGTATGACGACACGATGCTGCCACTCGGGCTTACCTATTCAGCCCATCCTGTCTGCTGCGCGGCTGCTTTGGAAACGCTAAAAATTTATGAAGATGAAAAACTGATCGAAAATACCGTTGCGATGGGCCGGTATATGAATATCCAGATAGAGATGTTAAAACAGCTGCACCTTTCCATCGGCGACTGGCGGAATACGGGTTTGTTAGGATGCCTTGAGCTGGTAAAAAACAGGAAAAGCAAGGAGCCGATGGCGCCATTTAATGCAAAACCCGAAGAAATGAATGTAATGAATCAGGTGGCCGCACGACTAAAGGAACTTGGAATGTATACTGTTGTAAGATGGAGTTATATATTTATTGCGCCGCCACTGTGTATAACCCAGGCGCAGATAGACGAGGGCCTGCAAATTATCAGCGACGCCCTTGATATTGCGGATATGCATGTCGTTTAATCAAGATCATGAAAGCAACCTTAATTTTTGTCATTTTTCTTGGTTTTCAATTCCTGGCCTATAGCCAAAAGCCGCGGGCCAGGGATATCGGCATCCCGTTTGAAGGAATACCGGGCAAGTACAACGCCATTACCGATGTAAAGGGCGTTGAGGTAGGCTTCAGCACCATTATTGAAGGCCGCGGTAAAAATGTTATCGGCAAGGGGCCCGCCCGCACAGGCGTCACTGCAATTTTCCCCCGCGGGCAGTCCAGCGTACCGGTTTATGCAAACTGGTATACGCTTAACGGAAACGGCGAGATGACCGGTACAACCTGGATCACAGAGTCGGGCTTTCTTGAAACCCCCATCCTGATCACCAATACCAATAGCGTGGGTGTGTGCCGCGACGCTATGCTTAAATGGTTCGTGGAAAAGAACTGGATAAAGGAGGAAGGCTGGTATACCTATCCCGTGGTAGCCGAAACCTGGGATGGTGTGATGAATGATATTTATGGTTTCCACGTGAAGGAAAGCAACGCATTCGAAGCGCTTAACAGTGCCAAAGCCGGCCCGGTTAAGGAAGGCAATGTAGGCGGGGGAACCGGTATGCGATGCCTGGGCTTTAAGGGCGGTACCGGCACATCATCCAGGCTGATCAGGTTTGGCGATTCTGTTTATACCATCGGCGTTTTAGTGCAGGCAAACTTCGGGCAGAAAAAAAACTTAACCATTGCCGGTGTACCCATAGGGCTGGAACTAAAGGATACGCTGAATTCCGAAATTCACCAGTTAGCCCAAACCCACGTGCAGAACGGCGACGGTTCCATCATCGTGGTTTTGGCAACGGACGCGCCTTTGCTGCCGCATCAGCTTAAGCGCATTGCACAGCGTATAGCGTTGGGCGTAGGGAAGGTTGGCGGCCGTGGCGAAAACGGTTCGGGCGATATTTTTATCGCTTTCTCAACCGCGAACGAAGCGGCGTTTAATCGCGAAAAAGTGGTCGGGGTGAAACAATTTCCCAACGACAGGATAAACCCGCTTTTTGAGGGAACGGTTCAGGCTGTGGAAGAAGCCATTATCAACGCCTTAGTAGCAGCCGACACCATGGAAGGTATTAATGGCAACATAACGTATGCGCTTCCGCATAAAAAGGTTATTGAGCTATTAAGAAAATACAACAGGATAAAATAATTAAGCTTCCTGCATATCCATTTCGGTAACCCGTTCGCTGTTTAATTTCAATACGCCGTCCAATTCGTTCGAACATATCTCTATCAGGGTAAGCAATTCGTCGCGTTCCTGTTCACCGGTGGCCTCTTTCAGCAACGGCACCAGGCCCAGGATAGAACATAATGGTTTTCTGAGCTCGTGCGAATGCGACCAGGCTATTTCCAAAAGCGCCTTGTTGCTGGTTTTGATTTTCTTATAAGCCTGCTGGAGTTTTTTATCCTTTTCAACAATTTCGGAAATATCAGCGGCCATTACCAGGCTACAGTGCTCGTTGTTAAATAAAACGGGGTACGAGATGATCGAGACGTCAAAAGTTTCGCCGGTAGCTTTTACGTGTTTTCTTACGCCTTCCTTTTTAAGATCGCCGGTGTGCGCAAATAAATGATGATTGCATTCGCTTAGCCCGGGACAGATATCTTTATCCGACATTTTCAAAAACTTCTTCCTGCTATAGCCATATTTCTCGGTCGCAGCGGTATTTACCTTTACAAACCGCATATTTTCATTGTTATATATCCACAATGGGTTAGGATTCGATTCAAAAAGCTGCCGGTAATCTTCTTCAGACCGGGTAAGCTTATGCTGTTGTTTTTTAATTTTTACATACAGGACGACCGTTATAATGAGGACGAAAATCAGATCGTTTAGCTCTCTGAACGAATCTTGCTCGCTGGGTGCCAGGTGCCGGGCAAAAAAGGTAATGACAGGGTTACTGAACAAAGCCCAGCATATGCCTATAATCAAAAAAGTGACGGGTATTCGTAACGATGCAAACATAGGACTATGATTTATAATTCGTTACGTTGGAAAATATCAATAGGTTGTTTCGCCTTTTAAGAAAAAGGATGAGCTATAATTAACTGTCCATTGTCGCCAATATTTCCTTTATCGAAAAATGTGCGCCGCACACAAACTCATCCGCGGCGCCGTAGTAAATGGTAAGCCTATCGCCGTCAACTACGTGGCCATTGGTAAACACCACGAATCCAAAAAAACCACTTAGTTCATACGGCTCGGTGGGCGCCATGATAGGGTCAACAGTCCGGGCGATGACCTTTGAAGGATCGTTGAGGTCCATCAAAAACGCGCCGAGGCAATAACGGTGCTCAATCGTAGCGCCATGATATATCTCCAGCCATCCCTTCTTGGTTTTTATCGGTGCGGCCCCTGCCCCTACCCGCGCACTGTCCCAAAATCCGGGCCTGGTTTTGATAATACATTGATGATTGCCCCAATGCAGCCCGTCGGGAGACCCGGCCAGCCAAATATAATTCCCGCCCAGGTCAACACTGCTCGGCCGATGAAGCGCATAATATTTACCGTTGACTTTTTCTTCAAATATTGCGCAATCCTTATTATGCGGCGGAAGTATCACCCCCAACGATTCGAAGTTATGCCAGTCCTTCGTAGTTCTTAGCCCTACTGTTACGCCATTGTTCGAAACCGCGGTATAAGTGAGATAATAGGTTTCATCAATTTTTGATACCCGGCAATCCTCTATCCCAAAACTTTCCAGGTACCCGCTGCCGAACAATCCCGGGTAATCGCCATTTTCGGTAAAATGAACGCCATCATCGCTACTCAGCAAGCGCAAATGCGACAGCGTAGTCAGGTAATCCAAACCCTTATAGTTAATTACCCGCGCATCGGTTAATATCAGATCCGGGTCGTTTAAAGGCACCTCAACAATCTCCGTATTGCCGGTCGCGTTAAGCGTGGGGAAAAAGATCACCCCTTCCTTTTGCGCAATGCTTTCGGCCACCCTTACCAGCAGCCAGGTTTTACCCTGAAACGTAAAAACCCCGGGGTTTAACAGGCAAATCACCTGGAACCCTTCGCGGCTGGGCGTAATATCTTTTGGCAATAACAAGGGATTTTCGGGGAAGCGTTTGGCCAAATCTTTCATGTCACTTTAACAAATCCTTTTCCGATTAAGTTTTTTTGAACGTTTAAAAATCTCAAAACAAAAAAGCGGGGGCTAAGTTATTGAGCTAAATACTGTTGTTTAACCCAACCGAAACGATAATATTAACAGTTAAACGATGAGTGCAATAACACCCTGGGTAACTTCCATTAAGGATATTTTTGAGACGACACGCTTACGGCGCTTTTTGTAAAGAAATGTACCGCCTATACGGTAAAAGTTCAATGTATTTATAACACGTTGTGGATAGTGATCGAGCCACCAAAAGGATGCCGGGTATTGCTGCGGGCGGCCTATAGCCCGGCGGACGAGCTGCAAATTATAAAAGTTGAAAAGCGTAAGGATGATGTAACTATCCGACTGCAGGCAAGCATAGGGTCTTTCAGCGTGAGGCTGGAGATGCCGAAAAATAATGACGCAGTCATTCGTTATACTACAACCCTCAGGCCATCAGAGCCAATGCTCGTACCATTTTGGCCGCGCGATATGGTAATTACAGACGCGAAAGGGAACCCCGAAAATTCTAAAGGAGAGGTGCATATAAGCCAGGTGGGTACGCGTTCGGGGCTACAGTTTATCAGTCTTGATAAGCCTAAATCGGGTACATTGCTGTACATGCAAAACCTGACTGCGCTGAATGATTACTGCCAGGCTACCGAAACATCGCTGGCCGATGTGGTGGGGGGACAATGGCCCGAACTGGGTTTCGCCCTGCCGAAAACTAAGGAAAAACCGGTGCCGGCCGGAAAAGAGATCGTCATATCCAATGCGTTCGTGGCGTTAAGTCCCGACCATACAAAAGATGAGCTGAAACTGGCGGAGTTATTCCTGGATATGCTCGCCACTATATACCTGGCTTTACCAAAGCCCGATACGGAGTATCATGATTGGCTAACGATATTAGATAAAGGATTGCATGATCTTGAAAACAGTCACGGTTGCTGGTCGCGCGGCGGCGGCCATGATTACCTGAACGCTTATATATGCGATTACGAAACCCCGCCCGAGCTGATGGTGCAGCTGGCCGTGCTGCTGCCGCTGCTCGACTACAAAGACTGGAGCAAAAAAGATACGGCCTGCATCGATACCATCCGGTCGGGCCTTGGCGCATTTTATGATAAAAAGCTGGGCACCGTCGTGCGCTGGCTGCCCTCGCAGCAGAAAAACCTTGACGGTAAGGAAGAGCAACTTCAACCGAATGTTATGGACTCGTGGTATTTGCACCACCCCATGATCAATCTTTGCCGGATGGCGCAACGCGGCGATAAGGACGCTAAAAAGCTATTTCTTGAATCGCTGCCATTTGCAATTAAGGTGGCGCGCCATTTTAAATACGAATGGCCGGTGTTTTATAACATGGAAACCCTGGAAGTGATAAAGGCGGAAACGCAGCCGGGCAAGGGCGGCGAAAAAGACGTTGCAGGGTTGTATACGCACCTGATGATGGAGGCGTGGGAACTCACCAAAGAAAAAAAGTATCTTACCGAAGCAAAGAGAGCTGCGAAAACGTTGGTGGGCAAAGGCTTCGAATTATTTTACCAGGCCAATAACACCGGGTTTTCAGCTAAAGGGTTGCTGCGGCTTTATAAAGAAACCAACAATACTCAATATTTACAGCTTAGCTATGTTTGCGTGGCTAACATTATGCGGAACACTCATATCTGGGAATGCATGTACGGCTATGCCAAACATTATAATACATTCTTTGGCATATTCCCGCTTAATGACGCGCCGTACACTGCCGCTTATGAGGAACAAGAAGTATTTGCTTCGATGCACGATTATCTGGTGCAAGCCGAAGGTTTGGATATTCCCCAGTCGATTTCACTGCTGTTAGCCGAATTTGTGCGGTACGTGGTGCAGCGCGCGCCATACTATTATCCGCCCAATTTGCCGAAGGAAGCCTTATCCACCAAGCCAAAGACCGGTGAACTGGACACTAACTTATGGATCGCGGTTGAAGATATTCACGACGGCTGGGAACAGTCAGGCCAGGTTGGGCAGGAAGTTTATGGCGCCGGGGTGGCATTCGGGATTGTCCCGAGGTATTATTACCAGGTGCCAGGTGAGCCGTTTATGATATATGCTGATTATCCCACCAGCCGGTTTGTGTGCAAAGGACATTCGGCAACGTTTAATGTTAAGGGTGACGAACGGTTAACCTGCCGGGTGATGATCGTAAAGACTGACAAACGCAAGCTGCCCAGTATAACCCTGACTGCTAAGAACGGCCCAAAAAAAGAACTGCTAAAAGGAATATTACGCAAGGACGGGCATATCGAATACACCGTTCATGGCGGCCGGAAAATAGAGGTGAAATGGTGACCTCTCTTAATAAGCGCTATTTGTCCCGGATAACTGCGAATTTATTCTCATAGTCCTTCAATTGTGACTGAAACCGATCGCCTAAGGCTGCCTGGCGGTTATTTTTCGCCGTATCGGCCATGCTATTCAATAACTGAACGCCCAGCTGAACTGTGCGCTGGTCAATATCCTGGTTATTGTTTTGAAGCAGGCTGTAATTATAATCGAGCTGATCGGTTATAAAGCTATCGACGCTGTTGATATACCTGTTGCCCAATTTAACATCGCCGAGCTGATAAGCAGTTTGAGCCAGGAAAAATTTATGAGCGGCAGTATCGATATCCGGATTAATATCGGGCATTTGTTCATCAAACTTATGGATCGCTTTTAATGCCAGGTCGCGTCGGCCGTCTTTTATCAAACCCTGGGTCAGATCGTTAAACGTAAGCTCCAAATTCAGGTAGAACTGCGTGGTGGATACATTATCTAAATACTTAGCATGCTTGAAGTTGCCGAATTTGAATTTGTTCACTACATTATCGTACATCACCAGGCTATTTGTTTTTGCCGGCTGGTTATTGATCTCATTGCCCGTTTTAAACGGGATTAAATGATAAACGAAACCTTCCTTATATAAATAAGGCTGTAAGCCGAATAGTCCCTCCTGCCCCATGGTCGTAGTAAAGCATATCGGCCGCTTCCAGTCGTTATGGGCCAGTATATCCAGCATGGCCAGGTTATCCTTAGTGATGTAGTTAGATGTATATTTCCACTCCATTTTATCTGCTATCCTGTCCTTTTGTCCGGGCGTAACAACGCCATTGTTAACCAACTCGTCAGGATTAATAGTCAATTTGAAATTTTTGGTTGGCAAATAATTGAGCATTTGGCCGTCCTGGTATTGCAACTTTGCGCGGTTATCATCGGACGTTATAAAGTCAAAAACATCTTTCACTTCAACCGATCCGGGGAGTTTAGCATCGTTATAGTATATTATATCCCGCACGCCCTCCTTATATTTATCAAACGGCAATGTAATGGGTAGCGGCGCCGACTGATTCATTTTCCCCTGCATCTGGTGGATATACCAATCGCCGCTAAACAGGCTCATGCAAACAATGCGAACATCTGGCCGTATGCCTTCCACTTCCTGGTCGTACCATAACGAATAGGTGTCGTTATCGCCGTTAGTAAATAAAATAGCATTTTTAGGGCACGAGATGAGGAAATTGTAGGCCATGTCGTGCGGCGTCATTTTAGTCGACCGGTCGTGCCCGCGCCATTCTTTGCAAGCCAATAAGATGGGAACGGCCATACATATTGCGATGGAGCCAATGGTTGCCATGTTGGCGTTAAGCTTCTTCCTGGCCGTTTCAGCCAGCGCTATTACGCCGAGACCCATCCAGATAGCAAATGCATAAAACGAGCACACGTAGGAGTAGTCGCGCTCGCGGGGCTGGACAGAATTTTGATTGACGTATAATACGATGGCTATTCCTGTAAAAAAGAAAAGCAATGTAATAATTAACGCATCCCGTTTCCGTCGCCTATAATGATAAACCATGCCAATTAAGCCAAGAATTAGCGGTACGGCGTATAATGGTGCATAAGATACGTCCCGTAATACCGATTGCGGCAGGTGTCTGCCCTTGTCGAAAATGCCGCTGGTCCAGTTGCCATTTATATCGGTCATGCTGGTTTGGCCGTCCATGTTGTTGTACCTACCTACAAAATTCCATAAAAAATAGCGGCCATACATTTGGTATATCTGCCAGCTGAACAGCCACTTCAAATTATCGGAAAAACTTGGCGCCTGTCCGTCGGGTATTTGCAGCCATTGCTTATAAAACTGCGCATTTTGGGCGTAGTACGGATCGGATTCCGTGCTCCACATGCGCGGCAGAAGCGTTGTATGATCGTAGACGTAATCCAGCTTTTTTCCGGCTTTCTCATATTGGGTTTTACCTTTTTGGTAAATCGTGCCGCCTTCCTTCTCATCGATAATTTTCGCGTCGAAATATGGCCCCGAAATAAGCGGCGTCTCGCCATACTGGATGCGGTTTAAATAGCCATAAAGGGTAAACGCATTGTCGGGATGTGAGTTATTGAGATCGGTGCCTGCCGCGGCGCGAATTGGAATGTAGGCGAAAGATCCATAGCCAAAATAGATAAAGGCCAGGCATAAAAGCGCCAGGTTCAGCATTGTCTTTTTATAACGGATACTATACCATATTCCAAAAACAAGGCTGCCCGCCAGCAGCACAAAAAATGCGAGCGCGCCACTGCCAAAGCCCATGCCCAGCGAATTCACAAAGAAAAAGTCGGCCCAGGCGGCAAAGTATATGGTATAACCCCTAACGCCGAACTGAACAAAGGCAAGTATCGCGATGCCGGTAAAAAACGCGATCAACCCACTTTTTACGGTTATTTTTTTATTTCTGCGGAAATAATACACCATAGCCACAGCGGGGATAGTGAGCAAATTTAGCAGGTGTATACCGATAGAAAGGCCGATCATATAAGCAATAAAGACGAGCCATTTATCGGCGCCGGGCTCGTCGGCGTGGGCCTCCCATTTTAATATAGCCCAAAACACTGCCGCAGTGCATAATGAGGATACGGCAAATACGATAGTCTCAACAGCCGAGAACCAAAATGTGTCTGTAAAGGTAAATGCCAATGCACCAACAAGACCGGCGCCCATGATTAAAATAAAACTTGAACCTTCGGGCTTTTTAATCGCGCCGGCTATAAGTCTTTTGGCAAACGCGGTTATCGTCCAAAACAAAAACATGATGGTTGCGCCGCTGGCCAGCGCCGACATCATATTGGTAAAATATGGCACCCTGGTATTGTCGCCTAATGAGAGCAGCGAAAACGCCTTGCCAAGCATAGCAAACAACGGATACCCCGGCTGGTGTGAAACCTGCAGCCGGTAAGCGCAGGAAATAAATTCGCCGCAGTCCCAAAAGCTTACGGACGGTTCTAAGGTAAGGATGTAAGTTGTGGATGCGATGGCAAAGCATAACCAGCCCAGCAGGTTATTAATTTTTTTGTATTGCATGAGAAAGAGAGTATGGTTTTTTCAAACACTTTCAATAAAGTCTCATCCAATTTCAAAGTAATTTGTTAAAGCACGTTATTATTTAACACCTGTTAACATACTTTAACAAAAATAGGCGGGAATTTAACAATCGAGTATTGCGGCGTGGGATGAAGATTGATTAAAATAGCTCAATACCGGTAAGGCATTGCATCCCATTTTCAAAAGGAGTTGTTCTCCGCGTTTTTACGCTTAAACTTTTCCATTTTATTGTCGATTACCTGCATCGACAATTGGAGATCATTGATAAACGAGGTTGTTTCTACGTCTTTTTTCGACGTACTTTTTAAATAGTTGAGAGCCCCGGCAATTAGATCTTTCGATCTTTGAATCTTATGTAAGTCTGCCATATTTAGATGTTTCGGGTATTCAACGGATTCATTCCGGGATAGTTTCATCGTTTTTCTAACAATATGGCTTTTATTAACATTCAGATGGCTAATTCCCGCACCATGCATTTCATCGAACCTGAATTTTTAACTACATGTGTTTTGGAAAAACAAAATTCTTTGCAGAAGTTGCTATCTACGACGAAAACAGGAGGAATTTAAATTGGGCAGACGGCATCCATCTTTAAAAACACGAATGAGATTGCGTGTATGATACCGTAGCTGATATTACTCATTTTCGACGGCCGAAAATACCTCGAGTAAGATATTCCACTTATGGTTTGCATCGATTTCCCAGATACGCACGTAATTATAGTTGCTAACTATTTCCCCTTTTTTTATCCTCGCCTTGCCATATGTATAAGCCAGGTCGTTGCTGGTTGACCGGCCGGCATTGGTGGTTTGTGCAGTGATAGTGATAGCCTCATTATCAATAAATTTCATGATCTTTTCCTGACCGGTCAGCGGCTCGAAACCGGGGAAATAAAAGCGACCCTCGGGGCTTAAAAACTCTTTATAGCTGGCAAGTGTGGAAATAGACAATGAATGATTAAATAAGTTATCGGTAGCCATGATAACCCGCTTGCCGCTAAACGGATCTTTACTTGGGGCTACGCGCTTATCCGAATCGGGGTTTTTAAAATCTGTTAAAGCCTCCTGCTCGGCCTCCGGGTGTTGTATCCCCAGGTTAATCAACAACTTAAATTTGTTATCATCGTCTGCACGCCATATCGAAACATAGTCGCCAAATACCTTATCGGTGTCGTTATTACCATTTTGGTAAAGGTATGTTCCGGCGGTAAAGGCGAGGTCGCCGTTTACGGCAATACGGGCGAAATTTGGCCGCATAGTTAAGCTGCCGGCCTGCCGGTCGATATTGTTATAAAAGTCGGTAATTTTTACGGGATTAGGTTTGAAAACCAAACCTTCAGGATCGGCGACAGCCAAAAATCCGCCTTTTATTCCTTTACGCTCAACCAGCCTGTTAAAATTCTTATCGGCGTCCACCGCCATATTAACGTTGGCAGGCGCGCTTTGCGCAAGTATTAATTGAGCTGAACTGGTTAAGGTGAGTACGGCTAATAGCAGTTTTTTCATTTTTGCAAATATATTATTTTCGATAAGGTTTTAATTTATAACTTGTATGCCGCAGTTATCAAAAAAGAAATATAACGGCATTATTTTATTTATAGTACCTATCTTTAATTGGAACTGTGTGGTTGCTTATAATTGCAAATCAATATAAAAATAGTGATATGAGAAAGTCGGTAATGATAATAATGGTTTTAACGATATTCGGTGCAGGTAAAATTTATGCGCAGATCACCCCGCCGGGCTCGGTACTGACAGATATTAAGGGCTCCAATGTTAAGGAAGCTGATGCGGATGTACAGGGCACACCTTATCTTTTTGATGATTGGCTGCCCGGATCGGTTGTAACCGAAGATGGTAAAACCTATGACAATCTTAAATTAAGATATAATATCCGGTTTAGCCAGCTCATTTTTTTAAACCAAAACGATGAGGTTTTAGGCTTCAGGGAGCCGGTAAAGATGTTTACCATTAATCACATGGTTTTTGCCAACGGGTTTCCGCCTGTGGACACGCAAACAATAGCGGCATTTTACCAGGTATTGGCAGATGGCAAAATCAAATTGTTAAAATATTCAAAAAAAGTGATCGAGGAACGTCAAACTTACGGCGCCACGGCGATGGAAAAATCCTATCGGAAAATGCAATCTTATTATATTTTTAAAGACGGCAAAATGGTAAAAGTGCGGGCGGATAAAAAATCATTGCTGGCAGCCTTGCCAGATCACTCCGCTCAATTGGAATCCTATATAAAAGATAATAACGTGAATTTAAAGGATGATATGGCAATAGCGCAGGTAATAGTTTATTATAATACACTGTAGCTTATTTTTTGATCCAAGTTGTACCCTCTTTGCCGTCGTTTAACTGGAAGCCTATTTCCTGCAGGCCATTCCGTATCTTGTCTGAAGTGGCGTAATCCTTATTGGTTTTAGCTTCGTTCCGTAAGGTTACGATAAGGTCTAATACTTTGGGCAGATCGTCATTGGCGGCTTGCTCATTTTTTAAACCCAGCACATCGGTTATAAAGCTATTCATCAAATCATTCAGCAGTTTAAGGTTGGCCTGGTCGATCTTTAACTTACCATCATGAACTGAATTAATGAAACGCGAGGCTTCGAACAACTCGGCGATCAATACGGGGCTGTTAAAATCGTCATTCATGGCTTCGTAACACTTATCCAGCAGCGGCTGTATTTGAACATCAGTGGTTGCCGATATTTTTAACCCATTGAGCAATCCAAAAGAATTCATCAGGCGCTTAAATCCTTTTTCGGACGCTTCCATCGCCTCGTTGCTAAAATCAAGCGTGCTGCGATAATGGGCCTGGAGCATAAAAAAACGTGCAGTCATGGGGCTATAGCCTTTGTTCAGGATAGAATGCTGACCTGAAAAAAGCTCGTGCGGTAAAAAACTGTTGCCTAACGATTTGGACATTTTTTGACCGTTTACCGTAAGCATGTTGGTATGTATCCAATACGTGGCAGGGCTTTTACCGCAGGCCGCCACATTTTGAGCAATTTCGTTGGTGTGGTGCGTGGGCACCAGGTCCATTCCGCCGCCATGTATATCGAAATGCGCGCCCAGGTATTTATTGCTCATGGCCGAACATTCAAGATGCCAGCCTGGAAAACCAACGCTCCACGGAGACGGCCATTTCATTAAATGTTCAGGCTTAGCTTTTATCCATAAAGCAAAGTCCAGCTTTCCGCGTTTTTCGTGCTGACCGCCGAGGGCGCGGGTATTATTCAGCATATCCTCGAGATTCCGGCCGTTTAAAATGCCATAATCCTGGGTTTTATTATATTTTTCCACATCAAAGTATACCGACCCATCTACAATATACCCGTAGCCTTTGTCGATAATATGCTGCACGAGTTCTATTTGCTCGATAATATGCCCCGTGGCAGCAGGCTCGATACTCGGCGGCAATAAATTAAATATTTTCATCACATCGTGAAACCCGACCGTGTATTTCTGCACGATCTCCATGGGTTCAAGCTGGGTTAATTTTGCTTTTTTCGATATTTTGTCTTCGCCCTCGTCGCCTGCATCGCCTTCAAGATGCCCGGCATCGGTAATATTGCGCACGTATCTTACTTTATAGCCTAAATGAAGCAGGTACCTGAATATCAAATCGAACGAAATATAGGTACGGCAGTTACCCATGTGCACATCGCTGTAAACGGTGGGGCCGCACACGTACATACCCACGTGAGGCGGGTTAAGCGCTTCGAATTTTTCTTTGCTGTGCGTTAGGGTATTGTAAACAAACAGGCCTTGTTTCATGCGGCAAACTTAAGTGTTTTAAGGTTAAATTAAGGTGAAAGGCGAAAGGTAAAAGCTGAAAGGCGAAGCGTCGGCAAGTCTAACCTTTTGCCTTTTGCCTTTAACCTCATTTCTTTAGTCCTATTTCGCGCAGCCTTTCATCCAGGTATTCGCCGGCGGTAATATCTTCGTAGCGTTTAGGATGATCTTCACTTATGCAGGAGGCCAGGCAGGTCAGGTCCATTCCCGATTTTGGGTGCAGGAAAAACGGCACCGAATAACGGGAATACTTCATCAATTCGCGCGGCGGGTTTACTACCCGGTGCGTGGTAGATTTTAACTTGTTATTAGTTAACCGCTGCAGCATGTCCCCTACATTTACCACCAGGTCGTCGCCGTGGGCTTTTACCGGCAGCCATTCGTTATGCCGTGTAAGTAGTTCGAGGCCGTCTGCGCTGGCGCCAATTAATAGCGTGATCAGGTTAATGTCCTCATGAGCGCCGGCCCGTACCGCATCGGAAGGCAGCGAATCGGGGTCGGTGATGGGGAAATAATGCAGGGCCCGGAGGATCGAGTTCCCGTTATGCACCTTATCGTCAAAATAATTTTCCGGCAAACCGAGATAAACCGCTATCGCCTCTAATAAATATATCCCTGCAGCTTCCAGCTTTTTATAAACCTCGGACGTGGTGGCATTAAATGACGGGACTTCGCTGATCATCACGTTATCGGGATATTCGCTTTTAACCGCCGGATCATCGGTGACTGTTTGGCCAATTTGCCAAAACTCCTTTAAATCGGGTTGTTTAAAACCCTTGGCCGTTTCCTTTCCTTTACCGGTATAGCCGCGCTGGCCGGCAAGCCCGGGAATTTCATATTTTGACTTAACGCCGTCGGGCAACGCAAAAAGCGCTTTTATATCCTCGTAAAGCTTATCGATAAGCTGTTTGCTGAGGCCGTGGTTGGTAACGGTTACAAAACCGGTTTCATTAAATGCTTTTCCTATATCGTCCGAGAATTTTTTTCGCTGGCGGCTATCGCCATTTATATATTCATTAAGATCGAGGCGGGGGATATTGATCATACTTGTATGGTTGTTTAAACGTGCCGTAAAACTATTTAATTAAAAAAAAGTTATATAATAATCGTGTAAAAATATTGACCTTGCAACTAACTAATTAAATAATTCGTATTCAATAAGTTATCATCAGCAGTTAAACGTTTTGCTGTTTACCCCGTCGAACTTATAAACCCAATCACTACTTAACATTAAATTTATGAAATCACTGAATAAAATTTGCGGAATATTTTTGTTAGCCGTTCTGCTAATAGCAGCCGCTCCAAAAAGTACCAGGGCACAGGGTGGCCGGTATATTTCCGACCAGGAATTTTACGATTATTTACAGCCATACGGCACCTGGGTTGATGACCCCGAATACGGGAATGTCTGGATACCGGACGCGGATGAAAACTTCAGGCCATACGCAAGCCGGGGCCACTGGGTTTTGACCGACTATGGTAACGTTTGGGTGTCGGGTTATCCATGGGGATGGGCCACATTTCATTATGGCCGCTGGCGTTACGACGATTATTATGGCTGGGAGTGGATACCCGGCAACGAGTGGGGGCCCGCCTGGGTAAGGTGGCGCCATGGCCATGGCTACTACGGATGGGCGCCATTAATGCCCGGTATAAGTTTAAGCGTATCGTTTGGCGGCGGGTATCGCGAGCCCGATAACTATTGGGTATGCGCACCGCAGCAGTATATAAACAGCCCGCGGATTTATAATTATTATATACCGCCGTCACGATCGGTCACCATCATTCGTAATACCACGATTATTAATAACACCTATGTTAGAAATAATCAAACGTATATAGCCGGACCGCGCCCGCAGGAAATAAGGCAGGCTACACATCAAAATGTACGGATATATAATGTGGGCAATGTAAGCCGGCCGGGCAGTCCCTCCGTAAGCAATAACACTTTAAATATTTACCGGCCCGCCGTTCAAAGGGCGCCCAACGCACACCCGGCGAGGGTGGTTAATGCGGCAGCCTATAGGCAGCGATATCCGCAGCAGGCAATAGCGCACAGAGGCGCCGCAGGTATCCCGGCGGTAAACCATGCCAATGCTGCGCGGCTGGCTACCATTGCCAGAACGCCAACACCCGACAATAAGGTGGTAGTAACCCGTCCTGCAAACAACAGGCAGCCCGCTAACCGCCAGGGTCAGCCAGCACGACAGCCGGAAGTTCAGCGCCAGCAACAGGCTGCACCACCAGCGCAACAACACCAGCAGCAGGCACGCGACCAGGCACGTCAGCAACAGGTTCAGCAACACCAGCGGCAGCAAACCGATCAGCAGGCCCGTCAGCAGCAGGTAGCACAGCAAGCGCAGCAACACCAGCAGCAGGCCCGTCAACAACAGACCCAGCAGGCACAACAACACCAGCGACAGGCCGATCAGCAAGTTCGTCAGCAACAACAGACACAACAACACCAGCAGCAAGCCGATCAACAGGCGCGGCAACAACGGGCTCAGGCGCAACAACGCCAGCAACAACAGGCACAACAACGCCGACAGCCCCCAGCCGACCAGCAAACTCGCGACCAGGCGCGTCAGCAGCAAGCTGCACAACAAGCTCAACAACGTCAACAACAACAAGCGCAGCAGCAGGCCCGTCAGCAACAGGCCGCACAGCAGGCTCAACAACGACAGCAACAGCAAGCCGATAAGCAGGCGCGTCAGCAACAGGATGCACAGCAGGCACAACAACGCCAGCAGCAGCAAGCCGATCAGCAGGCGCGTCAACAACAGGCACAACAACGCCGGCAGCAGCAAGCCGACCAGCAGGCGCGTCAGCAACAGGCTGCACAGCAGGCACAACAACGCCAGCAGCAACAAGCCGATCAGCAGGCGCGTCAACAACAGGCACAACAGCAGGCGCAACAACGTCAGCAGCAGCAAGCCGATCAGCAGGCCCGTCAGCAGCAAGCTGCGCAACAGGCTCAACAACGTCAACAGCAGCAAGCCGATCAGCAGGCCCGTCAGCAGCAAGCTGCACAGCAGGCGCAACAACGTCAGCAACAGCAAGCGCAGCAGCAGGCACAGCGTGCGACTCAGCAACAACAGGCGCAGCAGCAGGCACAGCAACGGCAACAACAACAAGCGCAGCAGCAGGCACAGCGTGCGGCTCAGCAACAACAGAGGCAACAGCAAAGGCAGCAGCCGCAACCAAAGCCTCAGCCAGAACCGCGAAAGAAAGACAATCCCCCTAACCAACGTTAGAGGATCATATCCCGGCATTTGTAAATAGCACCCGGTGGGGACCATCGATGCTATTTATTTAACGTTTACGGGAAGATATATTAAATCGGTTAAAGCAGAAACCAATGTGCACTAATGTTGTTACATCTATATGGATTACAACGTGTATTTATTAGCCACAGACCCGAATAATCCCTGCCGGGACATTATTCATTCGCGGGACACGAACCTTAAAATACGGGTTGTTTGCCTTGACGACGACCAGTTTAGTCCGAATAAAAACGAGATACAGCTATACGGTTATGCCAATGGCAAATTATATGCGTTTGAGACCATTCATATCACCGGCGAAGACGCCCTGGACGTTGTTGGCGCAATCCAATGGTATGCCGATTATATCGAATTCCCCGAGATGGAAATACTGCCCGATGATCCCCGCGCGGGTCAGCGCGTGGCCAGTGTGAAACGGTGAGCAAATGATTCCTGCATAATAAGCTGCGCTGACCATCTGAAATACGCCACAAAAAAAGTTAAATTAATTTTTTGAAGAACGGGCTTTTGCGCCTATATTTGCAATCCCAAAACAAGGGAGCTTAGCTCAGCTGGTTCAGAGCATCTGCCTTACAAGCAGAGGGTCACTGGTTCGAACCCAGTAGCTCCCACATTTAGTCGAAAGCCTTCAGTCATTAGTCTGGAGGCTTTTTTGTTTTGTGTTATCTTACATTTCAGGCAACGGCTGCGAGACAGCAAATTTAAAATGACGAGTTTTGCTAGCTTCTCATGGAATGTTTCCGCTTTGTCATTTCATTTTAAATTCATTAACCACTGGTACTATTGTTGTTATACCCTCGTTTAAGGTAAAGATTCACGAAAATACTAAAAGATGAAATTTCTGTTTTTTATTCTGTTTAACTTATATAGCGCGCCGGTAACCTGGCTGGGCAATTTTAACGAAGCGAAGAGCGAAGCCGTCAAATCGCATAAACTGATACTGGTGAATTTTTCGGGGTCCGACTGGTGCGGGCCATGTATAAGGGAACGTAAGGAGATACTTGAGTCGGCTACATTTGAAAACTTTGCATCTGGACACCTGGTATTGGTCCGTGCAGATTTTCCCCGCCAAAAGAAAAACGAACTGAGCAAAGAACAGGTAAAGCTGAATGAAGCTTTAGCCGATAAATATAATGCCGAAGGTAAATTTCCCTATACTTTATTGATCGACGAAAACGGCAAAGTGTTAAAAGTTTGGGATGGTTTTCCAGGTGTTTCGCCAGAGGTATTCGTATCGCAAATAGCAGCGTTTACAGGCAGCGGCACTTAAAATAGCTAAATCGCATAATAATTTTCTTACTTTAGGGCAATCAACTAATTTGCCCGTGGCCAATAGACCCATTACCAGGCTGGTGTCGCACCTCCTTGTCATAATTATATTGTTATGCCGGCTTTTGCCTGTTAATGCACAAACGCCGACGCCCCGATTCAAGGCAATCGCCTTTTACACAGCCCGTAATGACAAAGCGCATATCAGCTTTGTACACGATGCCAACCAATGGTTTCCGAAAATGGCTGCCAAATATAATTTCAGCTATGATTCCACTAAAAACTGGAATAACATGAATGCGCAGTTTCTTTCAAGATACCAGGTTGTTATTTTTTTAGATACGCGGCCGGATGATCCTGCCCAAAGGACAGCTTTCCAAAAATATATGGAAAACGGCGGCGCGTGGATGGGCTTTCATTTTTCGGGATTCGCGCTGACGCCATCGGAGTTTCCGCAAAACTGGGATTGGTACCACAATACGTTTTTAGGTTCGGGCTCATTCGTGAGCAATACCTGGCGGCCAACGTCGGCGGTTTTACGTGTTGAGGACCGGAAATTCCCCGCAACCAGGCATCTGCCGAAAACTTTCAAATCCTCGCCAAGCGAATGGTACCGGTGGTCGAACGACTTACGGACCAACCCGGATATCAAAATACTTTTGTCCATTGACAGTACCAGTTTCCCGCTGGGCACGGGCCCAAAACAAAGCGAAATATGGCACAGCGGCTATTATCCCGTAGTTTGGACCAATAAAAATTACAGGATGATCTATTTTAACATGGGGCATAATGATATGGACTACGAGCATAAGTACGACAATACCGACCGTACGCTATCCCATACTTTCGACAGTAAAATGGAATCGAAGCTGATTATTGATGCCTTGTTGTGGCTGGGAGGGAAAGGTCATTGATCATTGGGTCATAAACTTACGAAGTTTTAAAAACTTCGTAAGTTTCGTCCCGATCTAAATTGACCAATCTCTATTCTCTAACTCACTAATTATTCAGCCAATACGTAAATTTAAACACAAGGCCCCGGTTTTTTACGAGGAAGGGGCCGGGGAGGTAATTATCCGTGTAAACGATAAAAAAGTCGGATGCGGGGCGGTATCGCCACTGCAGGCGGGTATTGATGTTGAAGTTTTTTGCCTGCTCGTTATATTGAAAAAATCCGGTAAGGAAAAACTTATTGGTCATGGTTACATCGAGCCGTGGGCCGATGAGCCAAAAGCTCTTTTGCCCCCAGGGCTGAGGCAGATGCAGCACGTTCAGCGTATTGCTAAGCTGTAAATTCACAAACGGCTGAAAGCGATATCCTACATCATTGGCTACACTTATTTTTTTACCATTATCATAATAACCGCCATAATCGACGGTGAAATCGTAAGTAAACAATCTTTGCGGCATTGAAAACCAGGATAATTCGGCGTTGTTCCACCGGTTGACGAAGCCTGCCGGCAGTACGGCTCCGGTGTAATTGGTAGGATCAAAAGGGGCAAGCAGCTTTACATAATCGTTTTCCACGAGCCCGGTAAGCACGCTGCGGTCGCGGAATGTTACCTGGTACGCAAAGTAATTGCGGTAGTCGGTGGAATTAAATGAAGGATCATAGTAATCGGTAAAATTTAAAATCGGCCCATGGCTTAAAACCGGGCCGCCCGCCGGAAAAAAAAGATGCGAAATATAGGGGTTGAGCTTTATATACCCTTTGCGCGGTACGTAACCAACCTCGGCATTATAATTGGCGCCGACTACCTCGTACTGGCCCCCTATTGTCCAATACTTATCAGCATATTGCAAATTGCCGGCCTGCGTAAAATCGTGACCGCTCTTATCCGGAGAAAACGACTTTAAAATGAGCGCCTTGCCGGTCCATGCGTTGGCTGCCGACGCAAGATTATACTCAACGCCGATATTGTTATTGTATTTGGCATAAAGCTGTTGGCCGCCGGGCGGGTAATTAAACGACTCTTTGTTTACAAACAAAAAGCCGATGTTTGACCGTGCGAATATTTTTCGCTGCAGGGCAATTACGATAAAATTTTGGGCGGGCAGGCTGCTGGCGTCATCGCTGTTGGTTTGCATATCCATTACGCCGATGCGCCAGTTATTGTCCAGCTTACCGCTCAAACGCGCGCCGGCTATGATGTTTGAATTGAGGCCGATCCTCCTCGAAAAAAAAGGCCGGATGGAGGGATAGCCAAAATTACCGAACTGATCGCCGTTCTCTAAAAAAAACTGCCGGGTTTCAGGATAGAAAAGTTCGTACCTGCTTAAATTGATCACCTGCTTATCGGCATCTACCTGCGAAAAATCGGGATTTACCGTAAGGTCGAGATTCAGTGCTGACGAAATGGCCACTTTGGCATCCACGCCGGCCTGAACGTGGACGGCAATGTCCTTTTTATTCGCATAATCTTTATTAAAATCCGTTAACGCATAGGGTATAATGGAAATGTTTGCGCCGGGGTCGGGCGGCGGTGTATCCCATACCAACGTACCAGTGTAAGCTAAAGAGGCGGTTGGAAACTGACGCGGCACAGGCGCCCAGGCTGATTTTTCAGTGGTTTTCAGATCGTTCCGGCTGAAATTGATCCCCCATTCGGACACGCCTTTTTTATACCGGATAGATTTAAACGGAATGGCGGCCTCAAAAACATATTTATCAGGGTAATCTTTTACAGCTGATATCCATTTGTTTGTCCAGCTAAGGTCAACTTTACCACCTTCGTACATGGTGCCGTCCCACTCGGCGCCCTCGGCGTTCGCACCAAACGAAAAGCCGTTTGTCAGGTCGTTATAAGTGTCCATGAAGAAAATAAAGTTGTCGTTTTTTTGAAATGCAAAATCCCGCTTAAGCGACTCAACCATGTTTGGGCCGGGCAAACTTTTATAACAGACAGCCAGGATATAGATATTTTTTTGATCGTAAGCCATCTTTACCTCTGTTTTTACCCGGGCCGCGCTGGTATCCATGGGTAAAACCATATAAAAGTTTTTGGCCGTTTCTGCATCTCTCCAGGTCTGCTCATCAACAATCCCGTCAATTTTAACAGCCGAAGTTGCGCGGTGAATATGATACCGGAAATTAATATTTTTCTTTTGCGCAAGGAGGCCGGAGCTAATTAAGCAGCAACTACAAATAAAAACGAGACTACGATTCAAGCTGAGGCGATTTAGCAAGCGCAATTAATTATACGATTATGAGGATGCGAATGAGCTTCAAATTTAAAATTGAGGACGGTATATTAAGAAATTGTTAGTAAGTATTGGCTTGTGAAAAAATGTTGATAAAAATAAGTGTTAATATTTGTTAAAAAATTAGTCTGCTAAATCCATAGAGTATATATTTGACTAATTGTTATTATCGATCTAACCAATTAGTTCTTTATGGTAAATAATGAGGTCAGTTACTACGAAAAAGAGTAAGCGCCAGCTTCCTCTTTTTTTGTTTTAAGGGGGTTTGCTAATTTTCCCGTCAGCTAAAGCAGACGGCAATTATTGCTTTGATAATCTATTTCAATACCTTGTTTATCTCGTCTAATAGATAGCCTTTAAGGTCCGAGTCATATTCCCAGAACATTACGCCGGCCAGTTTTTTATCGAGCACATATCTACATTTCTTTTTTACCGACCATTCATCGTCGAATGTGATGAACTGCCTTGTTTCAGTATTATATAAATACGGCGCTTTTGCCCGCCTGTCGCGGTATAATTTATATCCGGCCTGCTTAAGCAATGAGTCTTTGATGGCTGTGTAGCCCCTGCCCCGCGAAGACGATGCTATGGTATCCCCTATTCCTTTAGCGCCCGGCGCCAGGGTTGATACTCTTCCATAAAACGCTATGCCCATCACCAGTTTATTGGCCGGAACGCCGGCGGCCATAAATTCCTTAACGGCGCTATCGGCGGAGGTGACCGACTTATAACGCCTTGAAGTATACAAATTGGTGTGATGAGCGGCGATTTTCCCGCCGGAGTAATCATAGGTCATTAAGTTCACATAATCCAGGTATTGCTGTGCGCTGCCCATGTCCGTATTAGCCAGGTAATTTTTAAATCCGCCGGCGGCGGTTGTCAGGAGGTATTTTTTACCGGTTTGCTGCCGCAGCGTATCCATCTGCCGGCGAATATCGCGGAATAGCAGGGTGTAGTTTTGCCGATCTTCGGGCCGGTAAATGTTTCCCTGGTACCCAGGCCTGCCGGGATATTCCCAGTCGATGTCGATGCCGTCCAAGTCGTATTTCCTGATGATCTCCACCGCGCTCGCAGCAAAAGCCTGGCGGGCAGTATCGGTTAATACGGCATCGGAAAAATGGCCGCTCCATGTCCAGCCGCCAATTGAGATCAATATTTTTAACGACGGGTTTTCTCGTTTTAACTGAACAAGGCGCCTGAAATTTATGGTATCTGTCGCTTCACGATGAAGCCACGCGCGATTATTTTTAATATCGACAAAAGCATAATTGATATGGGTTAGCTTTTTTGCCGCGATCTGGTTTGTATTTATCAACCCTCTAAACCCGCCCACATAGCCGATGATCACTTTTTGCTGAGCATGTACGGGGTGAGCAAACAGAATTATTAACGTGATTAACGGCGGTACCCAACGGACTGCGGATTTTAAGGCTTGAAAATATCGTTTCATGGGTTTTGCGCTTACCGATAAATATACCGCCAATGTTTTGCTTTTATTGCACGTTTTTGATGCCAGCTGCATCAATATTTTGTTCCGTCGGCACACTGTTTTATCCGTGCACGATCTGCATGGCGCCGGTGATGTTCGTCCGTTCGCCCACAAATCGGGCGAACACCCTTATATCCTGCTTACTATGCCGCTTTCAACCCGTTTGCGGTATGACCAGAAAAACACGATAGGGAAAACCAACAAATTAAAAATGGTATTGGTAATGAGCCCGCCGATAACCACCACAGCCAGCGGCTTTGAGGCCTCGGAGCCGATACCATTAGACAGGGCGGCCGGCAAAAGACCTATGGCGGCCATCATGGCGGTCATCACAACGGGGCGGAGCCTGTCGGCAACACCATCTTTTATAGCATCGCCAAAAGAGGTCCATGCGGTATGGTGCTTAAGTTCGGTAATATTCGATTTAAATTTGGTGATCAGGATAACCCCGTTCTGTACGCATATGCCGAAGAGCGCTATAAAGCCGATACCGGCCGAGATGTTGAAGTTTATGCCGGTGATAAGCAATGCCAGGATGCCGCCCATAATAGCGAAAGGAACATTGTTAAGCACCAGCAGCGAATCCCTGAAGTTGCCGAACAGGATGAACAGGATAAAAAATATAATAAGCAGGCTGATAGGCACCACCTGGCTTAGCCGTTTGGTGGCGCGCTGTTGGTTTTCAAAGTCGCCGGCCCACTGCAGGGAGTAGCCCTTTGGCAGCTTGATCTGCGCGTCCACTTTACTTTGACCTTCGCTGATGGTGCTGCCCATATCGCGGCCGCGGATAGAAAACTTTATGGCGCCATAGCGTGAATGGTCGTCGCGGTAGATCATACTGATGCCCGTGATCTTTTTTATGCTGGCGATCTCGCGCAGCGGCACGGTGTTATTGCTGAGCGTGGGTACGCGCAGGTCGCCGATAGCGAGCTCATTGTTACGGAAGTCTTCGGGATACCTTATGCGCAGGTCGAATTTGCGCTCGCCCTCGTATATCTGGGTGGCGGCCTTACCGCCGATGGCGGTTTCGATCACGGCGTTGGCATCGGCGGCGGTTACACCGTACTGGGCCATGGCCTGCTGGTTAAGGTCTATCTGCAGTTCGGGCTGGCCCATGTTATGCAGTATGCCCAGGTCCTCAATACCCTTCACCCCTTTCAGGATGTCGTATATGTTTTGTTCCCTGCTCTCGATGTATTTGTAATCATCGCCAAACAGCTTCACCACGATGGAACCCTTAACGCCCGACACCGCTTCTTCCACGTTATCGGATATCGGCTGCGAAAAGTTAAGGTCGACACCAGGAAAAAACTTAAGTTTTTCCTGCATCCGCCGGATCAACTGCTCCTTGGTCTCCCCGCGCTTCCATTGATCCTGCGGATAAATATCCACGTGGAACTCGATGTTATAAAAACCGGTGGCGTCGGTGCCGTCATTGGGCCGGCCGGTTTGCGACAGCACTTGTTTTACCTCGTCAAAACTCAGGAAAATGCTCCGCATCTCGTTGGCCATCTTAACCGATTCGTCTAACGAGATGCTGAGCGGCCCGGTTGCCCGCACATAGATCGCGCCCTCATTTAGCTCGGGTAAAAATTCGGTGCCCAATAGGGTAAAGCAGCCCAGGCTTAACAACAACGCGATAATGGCAACAGGAAAAACAAGCTTTCTCGCCTTAAAACACGCGGAGTATAGCTTCATGGTGTTGCGCGTAATAAAGTCGACGAATAAATTGTGCTTTTCCCTTACGTTTTTATTGAGCAGTACGCTGGCTAAGGCGGGCACAAACGTAAAGGTGAGGATAACAGCGCCTAATAACGCGAAGCCGAGCGTCCAGGCGAGCGGCGAAAACATTTTACCTTCGACCTTTTGAAAACTGAAGATGGGCAGCAGGCCGGTGATGATAATGATTTTAGCGAAGAAAATACCCTTGCCATTTACCTGGCAGGCCCGCTTAATGATACCCAGCTTACTTAGCCTGTTATAATTCCCCATCCCGATTTCCTTCGCCTTATGATCAAGAACGACAAATATCCCCTCCACCATTACCACCGCGCCGTCGATGATGATACCAAAGTCGATAGCGCCCATTGAGAGCAGGTTGGCCGACATGCCCCTCAGCTTTAAACAAACGAATGCAAACAAGAGCGATAACGGGATGATAAGCGACACGATCAATGTGGTGCGCCAGTCTGCCATGAAAAGGAACACGATAACGGTTACCAAAATGATCCCTTCGGTCATATTGTGCAGCACGGTGTGGGTGGCAAAGTTTACCAGGTCCTCGCGGTCGTAAAACGTTTTGATCTTTACATCGTCGGGCAATATCTTCGTATTCAGCTGGTTGAGCTTGACCTTCAGATTCCTGATCACCTCGCTGGGGTTCTCACCCTTGCGCATTACCACGATGCCCTCGATAACATCCGGATCTTTGTCCCTTCCCACCTGGCCAAGCCGCGGCAATGCCGATTCGGTAACTTCGGCTATGGTTTTCACATAGATAGGCGTTCCCTTTATGTTGTTGATGACGATGTTTTTTATTTCATCGATATTATTCAGCAAGCCTATACCCCTTACTACGTATGCCTGGCCGCCCTGGTCTATCACGTCGCCGCCTACGTTCACATTGCTTTTTGATACGGCATCGTAAAGCTGCAGCGGGGTTACGTTATACTGTACCGCCTTTTGAGGGTTGATGGTTATCTGGTAGGTTTTTACCTCGCCGCCAAAGCTATTCACATCGGCAACGCCGGGCACTGCACGTATCTCGCGCTCAACCACCCAATCCTCTATCGTTTTTAATTCGCGGGGCGACCGCTTATTGCTGGTCAGGGTAAAGCGGTAAATTTCCCCGGTCGGGCCGTAAGGCGGTTCCACTACCGGGTTTACACCGTCGGGCAAGTTGGCGTCGGCCAGGTGGTTGTTAATCTGCAGGCGGGCAAAAGGATAATCGACATCGTCTTCGAATGTTACTTTTACCACCGAAAGCCCAAACAGCGATGACGACCGGATGCTGGTTTTTTTTTCCGTAGGGTTCATCGCTATTTCCAGCGGGCGTGTAACAAATTTCTCCACCTCCTCGGCGCTCCTTCCCGGCCATTGCGAAATAATGGTAACCGACGTATTGGTAACGTCCGGAAATGCATCGATGCTGATGGTTTTAAAGCTGATATATCCTGCAACAGCCAGCAGGGCGGTCACAAAAAATATGAAAAACCGGTTGCGTAAAGCGAAGGAAAGTATGTTCTTTATAAATCTGTTCATGTATTCTTATTTCGATGTCGCCTGCCTGCCGCAGGCGGGGATGTTTGATTTCGGATTTGGTTTAAGTCACCTACGATCAAATTCCGACCTTAATCTTTCAATGATTCATACAGGTAAACCTGCCTCGATGCCACTACCCTATCGCCCGGTTTTAAGCCATTTCTAATGTACGCCCTGTCCTCAACGGTTTTGGCAATGTCAACCGGCTGAATATGCACCTTTGCCGGCCCGTCGATCACGATCACATAGTTCCTGTCGTTATCAAAAACCAGGGCGTTCGAACTTACTTCGGGGAGGGTTTCGCCGGATTTGGCCCTGATAAGCACGTTGGCGAACATCCCCGGCTTCAGCAGATTGCCCGGGTTGCTGATCTTTATACGGGCATGCATTACCTTGTTATCCGGGTCGAGCATATTGTCGATCCGGTCGATCTTGCCATCGAATGTTTTGTCGGGGTACGATAATGTGGTAACCTTTACCGGGTCGCCGGTTTGTATTTTGGAAATATCCGACTCGTACACATTAACCAATACATAAACCGTGGAAAGATCGGCTATCGTAAATAAATTTTGGCTGTTGTCGGCCCGCACCTGGGTATTGCTGGTCAGGTTTTTTTCCACCACGAATCCTGTTATCGGCGCTTTAAGCACATAGCCGTTGCTGTTACTTTTATTGATGGAAATGACTGCACCGGCGCGTTTGCTTTCGGCAAGCGACTTTTGGTAATCAGACTTTGCCTGCTCCAGGTCCTTTTGAGAAGCAAGGCCGCCTTTGTACAAATCCTGCGTAGTTTCAAGCACCCGGCGGGTGTTTCTCACGTCTGCTTCCGCCGAAATATAGTCTTTGGTAAAGCCGGCCATTTCGGCGCTTTTCATTACAGCAAGCGTTTGCCCTTTTTGCACCACGTCGCCGAGCTGAACATTTACATTTTGCGCCACACCGCTCACCAGCGGAAAAACCTTTACCATTTTATTTTCGTCGGGCGCAATACTTCCAGTAAGGGTAAACTGCGACAAGGCACTCGCCGCTTTTACCGTATCGATCAAAACGCTTTTAAGCAAGCTGTCCGTAACCTGGAAACGAATGTCTTTTTCCTGGCTCTCTTCCGCGTGGTGACAGCTCTGCAAAACAACGATCGCTGTGATAGCCGGGATGATGAATTTATATTTGACGCACATGATTAAGCCGATGATTATTGATTAAAAAATGATGTTCCGGTTACGTAATTAAGCTGCTCGAGGGAGGTAACGCGGTTAAGCAAAATATTATTCAGCTGCAGCGTATTGGTTTTATATGATTCGTAAAAATCAAGAAATTCCAGCATGCTGATATTCCGCTTTTCGTAGTTTTTAAATACCTCGCTTATCAGGTGGTTAAAGTCCTGTTTAAACTTAGGATCGAAGCTGTTGTACAATTTCTCCAGCCGCAGGGCGATCTTGTAATTAGTGGCCACCTCGCTTTCCACCTGCTCCCGCCGGCTTTGCAGCTCCAGGTTACCCTGCTCAACCTGCGCCCGGGCCGCTTTTATATTTCCCTGGTTACGGTTAAACAAGGGGATTGGAACGCCTATGCCCGCGCTCAGGAAGTTGTGACCGTAAGAACCCAGTTTATCGAAGTTTAAAGAAAGCGAGAGATCGGGCACAGCTGTGGCTTTTTGCAGCTGCAAATTCATGTTATTATAGTCAACCGCAGCCTTGCTGTATTTCAGGTCGTACCTGTTAGCATACGCAGAATCGAGCAAGGTTTGATAAGGAATGTTTGCGAGAACTTCCTTGCCGGCAATATCATCCGGCACCTGCGGATCGACGGTTGTATGCGGAGGTATCCGTAAAAAAAGCTTCAGCTGGCTCTCGGTAGTATCAGTAGCCGTTTGCATCCCGTTATATTCGGCCTGCAGTGAATAAAGCTGCGACTGTATACGCAGCAGTTCCTTTTCGGCGATATTGCCTTTAGCATATTGTTGTTTATAAACGCTAAGCGTTTTGATAAGCGAGCCAATTTCTTCGTCGTATACATGTGCCGACTGCCGCTGGTAATAAATCGAATAAAAGTCTGTTCTTAGTGTGTTTTTTAATGTTCGCAATAAATCGAAAAACTGGTAGCGCGCCTGCTCAACGCCAATTTTTGCGAGCTGTATATTTTTATTTCGCTTACCGGCGGTTGTTATAAGCTGGGATAAACTGGCCGACTGCTCAGCAGTAGGGTTAGATTCATTGCTGCCCGCGATTCCATTGTTGATGCTAAAATCGGGGTTGAGAAAAAGCCGGGCTGTAATGACCTGCGCATTGGCTATATCGATGTTGTAGCGCTGTGCGAGGAGCTGCAGGTTATTTTTCAGAAAACGCCCTTCAGCTTGTTTTACGGTAAGCCTGAGCGTATCGGCAGTATCGGTTTGCGCGACGGCGGCGAAACCAATACCGCGAAAAGCAATTTGAATCAATAAAAAAGCACAAACAAACTTTGAGCGCATCATCTAAATTTGGCGATGCAAAATTAGACTGCGCTTACCGGAAAAGAATTAAATCCGAATTAGAATTGGATTAGAGTTTAGTAGCAAACTGGATGGTCAATACCGTGCTGCCCGGTTCCGACCGGGCCTTTATCGTACCGTTAAAAAGATTGATGATCTTCCGAGTCACATACAACCCAATCCCGTTTCCATGGTAGTCCTTTACATTAGCGCCCCGGTAAAACGATTCGAAAATCTTTGTTAAATCGTTTGGCATTATGCCTATCCCCTCGTCAATGATCCTGATTATAATATGATTGTCGTCGGCGTAGAGGTCACATTTAACCGGCTTATTTTCTGAAAACTTGAAGGCATTGCCAATGATGTTGTTAAATGCAATGGTCAGTAATAACCTGTTGGCCGGAATAACTAATTTTTCATGATCTGCCGGCAGGCGGCTAATGTTCACAATGAACGAGCCGTTACCGATCTTTTCGTTCCAATGATCGTTCAGCTCCCATATTAGTTCATCGATGGCAACCGGTTTGAAAACCGGCTGGGTATAATTCATGTCCACATGGGCCATTTCCAGCAAGCTCGTCGTGGTTTCATCCAGGCGCTCCGCATCAGACAATAGCGATCTCAATAATCGCTCATATTCGGCCTGCGTACGCAGTTTATTTAACCCGATCTCGATCTCGCCTATAATAGAAGTTATCGGCGTACGTAATTCGTGCGAGGCATTGGTTATAAATGTTTGCTGCAATTCAAACGCGTTTTCCAAATGCTCCAATAACTGGTTAAAATTATGGGCCAGCGCGCTTATTTCGTCCTTGCCGTTTCCTTCGTCAACCCGCAAACTAAGATTGCCTACCCTTATAAGGCGCATTTGTTTAATCAACTTGTCTATCGGGCTCAGGCTCTTTTGCGCAAACCAACGGCTTATAATAAACAATGCTATCGTTACACTTATAAGCAGGGTGGCCATGCTTTCAAAAAAATCGGCGATCCTTTTATGCCCCTGCAAATCAATTGCCGAAACCAATATGACAAAGTTTCCCTGGTTATCGTTATAATAAATACCTACGGTTTGCCTGTCGCCTTCGGTAAAATCGCGGTGGCCGTCCTTTCGTACAGCGTTAATTACGGGCGCCGACCAAAACTGGTTTTTATCCTTTATAAATGAAGCTTCGTTTTTATCGTCGTAAAACCGTATCACTTCGCCGGGCAGGCGCTGAAGATAGCGTTCCCTAACGCGGCTTAACGAGTCGGCAGTGATCTCATCCGCTTCCAGGTACAACTGGGCTGCAACGTTTGCCCTATCCCTTAAATGGCTGTAAAAATCTGATTTAATAAAAGAGTGAAAGGTAAGGCCGATAACGATTTGCACAATCAGCAAAACGATCGTACTTATAGCGGTAAAATACAGCGACAACCTGTTTTTTATCTTCATTTACTATGATCTGTCTTTAAAATGTAACCCATTCCTATTACGGTGTGTATCAGCTTGCTTTTAAACCCCTTTTCAATTTTATTGCGCAAATAGCTCATATATACGTCGATAAAATTTGTCCCGGTGTCGAAATTTATTTTCCATACCTGTTCGGCGATATATTCTCTCGACAAAACCTTATTCGGGTTTCGCATAAATAACTCAAGCAGCATGTATTCTTTTACGGTCAGGTTAATTTGTTTCCCGGCGCGCTCGGCAATGTTACTCCAGGTGTCTAACTTCAAGTCATCAAAATCCAGCACGTGATTTTCGGCCTCTTTAACATTTTGTCTTCTTAGCAAAGCCTCTATACGGGCAAGCAATTCGCTAAAATGAAAAGGTTTTACCAGGTAGTCATCCGCACCGGCCTTTAATCCCGACACTTTGTTCTCCACGTTGCCAAGCGCAGTGAGCATTAATATGGGTGTGCGCATGTTTGCTTCTCTTATTTGCCGGCATAATTCTATCCCGTTAATATCAGGCAGCATCACGTCTAATATCAGCAGGTCGAAATCTTCGTGCTGCAATAGTTCCCTTGCCGCCGCGCCGTCTTCCGCGCTTTTCACATAATAGCCATGTTCTTCGAGCCCTTTGCAAATAAATGCGGCAACTTTTTGTTCATCTTCAACCAGGCAGATCTTAACCATTAACAAATGTGGCGATATTTAAAATAAAATGCACGTATAAGCTATTTGCTAATTATTCAGGCTTGCATAAATGATATCTTCAATTTTTTGAAATATATCGCCATGACTGTTAGGTGTTTGCTGGGTAAGGATCAAACATACCATGTGCTCTTTCGGATCTGCCCAATAGCTGGTGCCGTAATAGCCACCCCACGAATAAGAGCCCTCATGCCGGGGCAGCCGCGCACCCGATTTAGCCGAAGTGATACCGAATCCAAGTCCGAAGTTGTCGGCGCCATTAAAGTTAAAATCGAGCTGGCCGGTGGTCATTAGCTCTACGGTGCGGGGGGATAATATCCGGCGGCCGTTATATACACCTTTATTTAACAGCATTTGCAGGAATATAGCATAATCGAGTCCTGTGGAACTAAGCCCCGCCCCGCCTGAAAAATAGGTTTTATGTGTAATTGGGTAATCGGGATCGATATGCCTGAAGGTATGGCTCCAGGGGATGATATGGTTTGAAGAATCTTCGGTATAAACACCGGTGAGCCTGCCTGCTTTTGATGCCGGTAAATTAAAGTAAGTATCCTTCATCCCCAGGGGCTTAAAGATATTATCGTGTAAAAAATCTTCGAGGCTTTTCCCGCTGATCACTTCTATCAGGCACCCCAGTAAATCTGAATTTAGCCCGTATTGCCATTTTTCGCCGGGTTGAAACATCAGCGGCAATTTGCCCAGTGCCTTCATTTTTTGAAGCAGGCTCTCGTTAAAGCTGCCCAATCCCGAGGGTATACCCGCCTTTTTATAAATAGCATTACCGGCATTGGTGCCGATATCCGCATAATCGAGCCCGGATGTGTGGGTGAGCAAATCGCGGAAGGTGATGTTCCTCTTTGCCGGAACGGTAGTGTACGTGGTATCGGCTGCGTTGAATTTATCCAGCACCCGCTGGTTACGGAACTCGGGTATAAAATCGGCGACAGGTTCGTCCAATAAAAGCTTTCCCTGTTCATATAATATCATGATACCCACGCTGGTGATCGCTTTGGTTTGGCTCATGATGCGAAAAATAGCGTCGCTCGGCATTGGTTTGCCAGACTCTTTGCTTAACCGGCCATAGCCTTTATATTGAATAAGCTGATTGTCTTTTACAATAATGGTCACCATCCCGGTTAACTGATCTTTTTTGAGATAGTCGTTGACCAGCGTATCGATCCTTTTTAAACGGATATAATTTACAGACGGGTTTGGTTTGCTGTTGGTTGCAATTACCTGCGCCCATAAGCCAACCGGCAACAGCAGTAAAAGAGCTGAATAAATAATACGCAAAAAAGCTTTCATAAACTTGTATTGAAGTGACTTACTGATAAGTGGTTTGCTGTGTGAGGCTAAAGATAAAAAATCCTCATCAAATAAAGACGACGTTAGGCCGGGCTAAAATATCCGCTGCTGTATTACGGCCATAAACCCATCTTTAAATTTCTCGCTGATGGGTATTTGCTTGCCTGCAATATAAATATGGCTATCCTGTATTTTATTCAGCTGCCTGGTATTGACGATATACGAATTATGGACCCTTACAAATGGCGCCCGGAGCTGTTCTTCAATATCCTTCAGCCGCCGGTAGATCAGTATTTGTTCGGCGGCGGTTACCAGGCGCACGTATTCTTTTTCGCCTTCAAAATATTGAATGTCTTCCAGCAGGATCTTCCGCAAAACCTTTCCCGATTTGACGAAAAAATATGGCGCACCCGTTAGCGGCGCAACGGTCTCCGCAGCAGCGATGTGCGTATCAAAATAATCGTCTATTTTTTGCATGGCAGCAAGGAACCGCTTTAGTGTTATCGGTTTCAGCAAATAGTCAACCGTTTGAAATGTATAGCTTTCGGCCGCGTATTCGGAATAGGCCGTGGTGAAAACAATCTTTGTGTCCTTAGCCAGCAATCCCGCCAGTTCCATGCCGGTAAGCTGGGGCATATTTATATCTAAAAAAATAAAATCGGGTTTATTCTCTTTCAAAAAAGCCATGGCTTCCAAAGCGTCGTAGCATTTTGCCAGAAGCTGCCATTTTGTATTCTGCCTTATCAAAATTTCAAGCAGGTTTACCGCGTTGGGCTCATCGTCGATAATTATGCAACTCAAATTCATGTTACCGGAACTTTTAAAAACGCCAAAAAGAACCCGTCAGAATTTTCCGTTTTCAATTCAAAGTTATCTCCGTATAAAAGCGCCAGCCGCTTTCGCAGGTTTTGTATACCGAAGCCGTTAGGTTCGGTATTGCCGGGTTTATCATGAATGCTGTTCCGCGATTGAAACAGCAAATATCCGTCGCGGTTAGTAAGCGATAATTGAATTTTATTTTTGCTGCTCGACTTATCGATGCCGTGTTTAAAAATATTTTCAACAAACGTCATGAACAGCATAGGCGGGATACGAATATCGGCATTGCAATCCTTTAAGAACTCCAGATCTATTGCGTGTCGTATCCTTATCTTTTCGAGGGCGATATAATTCTCGAGGAAATGAATTTCAGTAGCCAATGATACTTCGTCCCTCGGGCTTTCGTCAACAAAATACCGCATGATATCCGACAGGCGCTCGATCAGCTTGGCCGTAACGGGGGCTTCCCTGTAAGCCTCGTAGTAGATGTTATTTAAGGTGTTAAAAAGGAAATGCGGCTGCACCTGCGACTTTAATAAATTCAGTTCGGCCTGGCTTTTTTGAACCAATATTTCTTCCGCCTGCTGCTTCAATTTAAAATAAGCCATGGCTATCCTGAAAATAAAACTTAGCACATAGATCAAAACACCCGGGATGGTAAAGCTAAGAAGTGTTTTATAAGTGATAACCTCCCGGTGTTCGGCAAAATACCGGTTATAAATAGTCATTGTTATAAAACCGCGACTGGTTCCTGCGGCCAGCAGCAGGATAATTACACAAATAATATATTGGACATGATATCCCCGTTCATACAGGCGCGGGAACAAAAACATGATATTCCCATAGATAATAATAGCATAAAAAAAAATACTGATCAGCGTAAAAATGGCCGCCTGAACAATACCATCCATCGGCAAAAACGAGAAAAAGACGATGAAATAAACAGCCACCCAAACCAGCCACTGCAGCTGCTTAATTGTAACCCGTCCCCAAAAAAATTTCATTTTTAAATGTACAAAGCTTTTTGACTTTGCCTTGCCTGTTTTCAATAAATTACCCTATTTATTCAACAAACGCGTTACCTCCGTCCCCGCTATCGATTGATTTTTTTGCCTTAACCGTTAAAAATAAGGCAGCAGATATTGAAATGATTTTGCCCGGTCGGTAATAAAAACAAGTTTTATTTAATAAATCGATCAATAACCAACACTAAAGCTTTTACAATGAAAAAAATATTTATCGCCGCGCTGATCGCGGCATTTCTCCAGGTAACTTTCGCGGATAACACCTATGCGCAATTGACATCGCTGCCCAATGGCGGCAACAAAAAAGCATCCGTTAGCGAGCAGGTGGGGCTCACCAATGTGACCATCAACTACAATCGCCCCGGCGTTAAAAAAAGGGAGGGGCATATTTGGGGCGAGCTTATTCCGGCCGGATTTATCGACCAGGGCTTCGGGCCGTCAAAAGCCGCACCGTGGCGTGCAGGCGCCAATGAAAATACCACCATCGAATTTTCGACCGATGTAAAGATCGAGGGGCAGCCGCTTGCTGCGGGCAAATATGGCTTCTTCGTGGCCTACGATCCGAATGAATGCACACTGATCTTTTCAAAGAACTCAACTTCGTGGGGCAGCTTTTATTACAACCCGGCCGAGGACGTTTTACGCGTAAAAGTTAAACCGGCTGCCACTGACCGAAGTGTTGAATGGCTCAAATACGAGTTTGCCAACCAAACACCCGCCGCAGCCACCGTGCAGCTGCAATGGGAAAAAATGATGATCCCTTTTAAAATTGAAACGGACCTGATCAACACACAGGTTGCATCGTTCAGGCGCGAGCTGCGCAGCGACAAAAGCTTTAACTGGGAAAGCTGGGCGCAGGCGGCCGGTTACTGCGCCCAAAACAAAACTAACCTTGATGAGGCGCTGTTATGGGCCGACACCGCCACCAGCATAAATTTTGGCGGCAGCCAAAGCTTCCGGGCCTGGAACACAAAAGCCCGCGTGCTTGACAGCCTTGGCCGCACACAGGAAGCTGCCGAAACGATGAAAAAGGCCCTGCCCTACGGAAGCATAGTTGACCTGCATCAATATGCAAGAGCGCTGGCTGCTCATAAAAAAGGCAAGGAGGCATTTAGTGTATTCAAAATGAATTACGACAGGCATCCCAACGAATTTACCACCAACATGGGTATGGCCCGGGCATATTCGGCAATCGGCGATTACAAACATGCTTTGGCTTACGCTCAAAAGGCCAAGCCCCAGGCGCCGGACAAACCCAATAAAGACCAAATGGACGGCGTGATAAAAAATTTACAGGAAGGCAAGGATATTAATTGATTAGCCATTATAGGCCGGAGATTAGAAGTTAGAGACCGGAGATTGGAGGTTAGTGGTTGGAGATTAGTGATAACAAGTTAATCCGGTTCGAATGAAATAATAATCCAGCAAATGATGCTACCATGGATATTTTACTGATCATCGGTTCTTTTGTTATAGGCGCTTTTTTAAACGCGATCATAAAGCCGGCGGCAAAAACCGTTTATTATTTGTCTCTGTGCTACATCGCGTTATCGGTTATCCTGGTATCCAGCTATTGGGTGTTATATCTTACAACAGCAAAAGCCAGCATCCTCATAAACACATTCGAAGTACGGCTGCACATCGGCGAACTGGTTTGGTATGGCATGTTCGGGTATTTTATGTTTAATATACTGGTTGCTTTCCGCAAAGAACTTACTGCCGGCGATAATGATCAGCTGAAAAAAATAATCCAGTCTACGTTATGGTCGGGTTCCATTCTTACGGCTAATTTATTTATCATGGAGGCGGCGGTGGGAAAAATACAACCGTTTACTGCATGTTATTTCACCGCCTCGGGATATGCCATCTGGTTTTTCTATTTTATCCTGACCACCGAATTCCTGGGCGGCTTAGGCATACTGTTTCATTTTAAATTCAAGACGGGGGTTCCTGCAGCCGCGCTGCTAATGTTGATCATGATCGGCGCACTCTACACGCACCGGAATAACGGAGAACCTTTAACAAGGGCCCATTCGGCGATCATCCAGTTTATCATGCTCTCGCTGATGATCGTTATTTACTATTTAGAACGACAGGCAAAAGGCCAATTGAAACCATATAATCAACCACTGTGATGAATAGTTTACTGCTGACAGCCCCTTGTTTTTGAAACAGAACAGAAGACTATAATGAAAAAAAGAAAGTATTTAATCGCTATTATCACCGGCGTGATCTGTTTTACGACAACTATTGCAGCCCATGCACAAGTTGACACCATCCGTTTAAAGGACAAACGCCTCTTAACATCTGTGCTGAAAACCGGCCTAAAACAATACTTGGTATATTTTCAAACCATTAACGATCAACGGAAACTTGGTTTTTGGTTTTGGCTAAGGGATATTGAAATTGAAAACCGCCATGGCGAACGCGTATTTACCATTACACAGCACTGGTATGGCAATGACACCAACAGCTACCGAAAGGTTTATTCGATAAATAAGATCAGCGATTTTGCACCGGTGTATCATTCCGAAACGATCAAAGGCATAACAAAAGCTTATAACTGGAGCGGTGAGAAAATAACCGGGGCGGATAGCGTAGCCCAAAATACCCAAAAGGCTTTTTCGTTAAATTTCAAGGTTCCTAATTTTAATTGGAACCTCGACATTGAGACTTTCGAAATGCTGCCGCTGGCAGCCGGCAAAACATTTGCTATCAATTTTTATGACGCCGGATTAAGTCCGCCGGAATATGTGATATATAAAGTTACAGGCAGCGAGGCCATTGAAACGGTTAATAATGAGAAAATTGATTGCTGGAAGCTGACTACAGAAGGCAATTATAACGGCGGCCATTACTCCGAAACCTATTGGATAAGCAAAAAGGGACATGAGTTTTTAAAAGAAGAAGATTCCTTTGGCGGGGGATACCGCTATAAGATAAAAATGCCTGGGTCGGCTCCGGATCTTTTGCAGCGATTTGCAAGATAGCTGTTGTGATTCTCACTGAACAACAGCATGGCGGGTTAAGTTTAAACTTAACCCGTTTTTTTGTGGCTTACAATCCTGGCTTCGCATATGAGTTATTGCAGCCCGGCTAAAACTTAATACCTTTACCGATACATCACAAATAATTGAGAACATGGACTCCATTAAAGATTTAAGGCTTGCTGTTTTAATCGACGCAGATAATGTTCCGTATGCCAACGTTAAACAAATGTTTGAAGAAATAGCGAAGTACGGAACGCCGACCTTTAAACGGATCTACGCCGACTGGACCAAACCTACCGTATCGGGCTGGAAAGCGGTATTACTTGAAAACGCGATCACCCCTATACAGCAGTACAGCTATTCGACGGGTAAAAATTCGAGCGACAGCGCAATGATCATCGATGCGATGGATATTTTATATTCGGGAAAAGTTGATGGTTTTTGTATCGTATCCAGCGACAGCGATTTTACGCGGCTCGCTATACGGCTTCGCGAAGCGGGCATGAAGGTGATCGGCATCGGCGAGAAAAAAACGCTTATACCCTTTATTACGGCCTGCGATAAGTTTATTTACATCGAGATTTTAAAATCGGAAGAACCGGCTGCTGAAGAAGGCCGGAAATCGCGGCCGTCGAAAAAACGCGGCGCCCCAAAACCCAATGCTATTAATAAAATAGACCAGGAGCTGGTGAAATTGCTGCGTGACAGCATAACCGACCTGGCTGATGAAAACGGCTGGGCATACCTTGGCAACCTGGGCACGCAAATATTAAAAAAGAAGCCTGATTTCGACTCGCGGAACTATGGCTATCCAAAAATGCTTCCGTTGATAAAGAGCCTGAATAAATTCGACTTTGATGAAAGGGAATCGGGCCGCGGAAATATCAAGCACGTTTATGTTAAGATTAAATAGAAACCTCAATTTTCGTCATAGTACTATGCTCTGCTTCATCCGACTATAGGACAATAAAACCGGTATTTTAATGAGTTGGCGTTTTAAATTTACCATTGCTTTCGTCTTCATTTTATTTGCCGGCCGGGTTTCTGCTCAACTCGTTTCTGCAGGTGATCTTGCCAGATTTACGACGTCGGCCGATACTTTCTGGCAAAGCCATTCCGTTGAGAAACCATATCTGCAGTTTGACAAGCCCTATTACGCGCAGGGCGATACGATTTGGTTCAAGGCCTACCTGTTTGATGCTGCTTACCTTAACCCGTCGACTAAAAGCGGCATATTATACGTTGAGCTAACTACCGATAGCAATAAGCTGATAAAGCGAATGATGTTACCGGTAGCGCACGGGATGAGTTGGGGCAATATCACCATCGACCCACAGGAAATGCCCGAAGGAGGTTATGTACTTAGCGCATACACCAACTGGATGCGAAACTTTGGCGAGGCTTATGTTTTTAAAAAGGGGTTTTATTTTGGCGGTAGTGCAGAGAATAGCTGGCTGGTAAACACTTCTATAAAATTATCCGGACATGCGAGCGATACAGCAAGACTACAGCTTCAATTTACTAACGTAAATCATCAGCCGCTGATTTTACAGGACATGAACCTAAAGATACTGGATGGCAAAAAGTTGTGGTATAAAAGTAATACGCAAACGAAACTCGATGGCAGTGTGGACCTCAGTTTTGCACTGAAATCACCTGCAAAGCACATTAATTTATTAATAAACGGTACAGCTGCGGGAGATAGCCCGCAAGAATTAAAAATTCCGATAACACTTATGCGGACGGAAGACATGGATCTGCAATTTATGCCTGAAGGTGGGAATCTCGTAGCCGGCTTGCCTGCGACCGTCGGCTTTAAAGCCATTGGCCCGGATGGCAAATCCGTGCCTAACGAAGGTAATATATATGACAGCCGGGACCAACTGATAGCCTCGTTTAAATCTGTTCATAGCGGCATCGGAACATTTGAGATGATACCCAAAGCGGGGGAAACTTATACCGCGAAGGTTACCTTATCCAATTCGGCGGTAAAAATTTTTTCATTGCCGGCTGTTAAGATTGAAGGAACCGCTTTAAAAATAAGGGCGGTAAAAAACACCGACTCGCTGGCGATCACAGTGACCGGTTCAAATGCAACCGGCGGGTATTACCTGGTTGGGCAGGCGCGGGGGGGTGTTTGTTATGCGGTCGTTATAAATTTAATAGGAAATGCCTTCAAATGCAAAATTCCCAACCGGTCTTTTCCAACCGGGATAGCGCATTTTACTTTGTTAAACGCAGCTATGCGCCCCCTGAATGAACGGCTGGTTTTTATCGATCATCACGATCGCCTGCAAATAAAAATAAATGCTGATAAAGAATTTTACGGTCGCCGGGACAGTGTAGCGCTGCACATTCACGTGGCTGATAAGGGAGGCAAACCGGTAACCGGCAATTTTTCCCTGGCCATAACTGATGATTCGCAGGTTAAAACAGATTTGCAAACGAACAACCTGGTCAGCAACTTGTTACTAACCTCTGATTTGAAGGGAAACGTAGAAGATCCGGGATTCTACTTTCAGCCGAATGCTCATGAAAATACCAACCAACTGCTTGATAACCTGCTGTTAACGCAGGGATGGGTTGGTTACGATTGGAACGATCTTTTTAAACTCGCCAAACCATTTTCATTTGCGCCGGAGAGAGAATTTACTATAAGCGGCAAGGTGATTAATGTATTTAATAAACCCGTCGCCGGTTCGCAGGTGGTTTTGCTGTCGAAAAAACCGGCTTTTGTATTAGATACGGTTACCAATAAGGATGGGCGGTTTACCTTCAAAAACATTGTGCCTTTAGATACGCCGTTATATATCATCCAGGCCCGAAATAAAAATGGCAGAAGCTTTAATATAGATGTGAGGATCGATGAATTTATTTCGCCGGTATTTAAAACAACTCCTGAAAATACAATGCCCTGGTACGTTAACAGTGATTCCACTTTTATGAATTATGTCAAAAACAATTTGATCCGCAAAAAAGAGCAGGAGAAAAAATTATTTGGACAGGGGCGCCAGCTAAAAGAGGTAACGATCAAGTCAAAAAAAATCATAAAAGATTCGCAAAACCTCAACGGGCCCGGCAATGCAGACCTGGTGATCGATGAGCAGGAACTGGAAAAAGCGGGCAAAAAAACATTTTTGCAATTGTTGCAGGAAAGATTGAAAACCTTTAGGGAGGGGGTGTTTAATAAGATCGGAATCGATACGCCGGAACCAGATGCTCAAATCCCGCCTACTTTCATTACTGATGGGCATGGCAGCCCGGCGTTTTGGTTTTTTGTTAATGGCAAGCCCATAAAGCTGATTATCGACGGTATTTCAGTTACGAAGGTTTTGGGTGGCAGTTCTACTTTTGGCTTACGCGACCTGACGTATTATCTTTCTTCCCATTCGGCGGAAGATATCAAAGGTATAGAGGTGATGAGCTCGACCAAATATGCTTCCAGATACGTACCTTCTGAATACGCTATGATCATTCACCCTTCCGACTATACCTTTATCGAGGTGACCACCAGGTCGGGCCATGGACCGGCCATCGGAAATACCCCCGGCGTTTATTTATATAAGCCATTGCCATTTAGTGTGCCCAAACAATTTTATGCACCTAAATATCCTTTAAAGAATAGCGCGCAGGCAACTAAAGATTATCGTTCCACTATTTACTGGCAGCCGAATGTATCAACGGACTTAAATGGAAATGCCACAGCCTGGTTTTATACTTCGGACAGTGCCGGCTCATATAGTGTGACTATTGAAGGCACGGATTGGCACGGTAATATCGGAAGCTCCAGGTCATCAATAAATATCAGGTGATAATGTTTCGATCCGGTTTATTCCTCGGGCACCTTGATCTTGTAACTGTAAAGGATATGGCGGGTGGTTAGGTAGCATGAATAAACAACAAACGGTGCGACCAAAACGTCGATGGTGTAATGAACATGTTGCACAAGCAGCAGTCCGGCTACAATAACTACCGCCAGCAAGGCGATCAGCTTATCGGTTTTTCGCTCGAGGCATAAAAATATCAGGAACATGGTTGACGTATGTCCTGAAAAAAACAGGTCTTTCGTTATCGTAACGTTTCCGTAAAATACCCCGGTGAACGGGTCGGTTAAGTTCATTAACCCGGGAGGCGGATCAAGCGGGACCAGCGTAATGCTAATGTAGCGGGCGATGCAAACCAGTATCAATGTCCAGCAATAGGTAATATAAATGGAAGGATTATGGATGGCCCTTATCAATATAAATAATACCATCCCCCAAATGATCGCGAAGATGAGCACCGACATATTATGCGGTGGAATTTGCGATAAAACCCAATCGTCCAGTACTACGCCTTTTCTTTTTTCGATGTGATTAAAAAAAAGCGGCATCATAAATATGATGGCGAGCATGATCAGCGTGCCGACGATCATCCGCGTTCGTTTATAAGGTGATCTAAAAATTTCCGTCCAGTTATCCTTTAACGATGGATGACGTTGCATAGGCGCAGCTTGTAGTTTTTTGTTGGCAAAAGTAATAATACATAAAAAATAACGAAAAATTTCTTTATGCCGATAATAACAGAATTGTAAAATAACTATTTTTAAATGCAACACCATTGCGTTATAGTTACCTTTGTGGTTTGAAAACGTTAAAGGATAAGTCGAAACTGGATAACATCGGGATGACGGCGTCGGTATTATGCGCTGTTCATTGTGCCGTTGTACCCATAATTATTACCAGCCTGCCGCTGCTTGGATTGGGGTTTTTATCCAACCCGTGGTTCGAGTGGGGCATGATCACGTTTGCGTTAGCCATAGGCGTATGTGCCATTGGCATTACCTATATACGGCGGCGGCACAGCCTGTTGCCCATGTTTTTACTTATCGGAGGCTTTGTTATTATTATTGCCGGCCATTTATTTATTACCAGCTGGCGCGAAGCCATTATAGTGCCCATAGGCGGCTTGCTTATTGCCGCCGCCCATTTTTTTAACTACAAATACAGCAAAATCTCTTATTGTCATCAAGCTTGATCATCCTTGACACCCGCCAACTGATTGAAGCACGCGACACGGGAAGAATTTAGATCAAAATGTATCCTGATATACTGTATTCTTACTAAATTTACACGAAATGACACAAGCCCGAAATAATAGCTTTGAACAACTGCTGGACCAGCATCATTTAAAAAAGACCGGCCCGCGGCTAAGGGTGTTGTCCATGCTGTCGGCTAAAAATGTAGCCACTTCGCAGCCCGACCTTGAACGCGTATTGGATGATATAGACCGCGTGACGTTATACCGTATTTTAAACACCTTCGAAGAAAAAGGGATCATCCACAAGGTTTTTGATTTGAACGGCACCTCCAATTTCGCCATGTGCTCATCCGATTGCGGAGAAAATCATCATCATGATGAACATCTTCATTTTAACTGCACCAACTGCAAAAATGTGTATTGCCTGGATGACCTCGATCTGCCGCCTATAGAGCTTCCAAATGGTTTTAAGCCTGATGGATTTACCCTATATGCCACCGGCTTATGCCCAAAATGCAACAAGGCCGAAGAAAAAAAGAGATTGAAAACAAATTGACCAGTTCGCTCTTAGTTTATTGATGACTAAAATCACTCCCCGATTAAAAATTTTTATAAGCGTCTTATTTTTATTCCTGTCCGTTTCCGGATTTGGGCAGCAGCCTAAATCGTCATTTAAATTTAAAACGATTGTTATCGATGCGGGCCACGGTGGCAAAGATCCCGGCGCCCATGGCGCATACTCACTAGAAAAAAATATTGCTTTATCGATCGCTAAAAAAGTGCAGCTTTTGCTCAACCAGGAAATGGACGACGTTAACGTGATCATGACGCGCAGCACCGATAAGTTTATCCCCTTGAACCAGCGGTCGGAAATCGCCAATGAAAACAACGCGAACCTGTTTATATCCATTCATTGCAACTCGTCGCCGGAAGGGACGGCGAATGCGCATAAAGGCGTTTTACTATTGGTGTATGGTTTTCACCGCCAGCAGGAGCAGATGGAAGCGTTAAGGGAAAATGCGTCGATATATATTGAAAAAGACTATAAAAAGACCTATGCTGAATACGACCAGAATAACCCGGCTGCGTTTATCATATTAAATACGGTTATGCATAAATACCGGGAACAAAGTATCCTGTTCGGAAAGCTATTGAACAAAGAGTTTGTGGAGAATGACGGCCGTAAAAGCAACGGCGTAAAAGAACAGGGGGTATTGGTTTTGGCGCACAGCGCCATGCCGGCTGTTTTAGTGGAAACGGGCTATATCAATAATCCCGAAGAAGAGCAATATTTAAATTCGGAAACCGGGCAAAACGCGATCGCAAATTCAATTGTGCACGCCATAAAAATTTACCGGCAGCAAATTAACGTTCAATAGTAACGGTGACTCGTTGTTCCGTTATAAGACTAATTCTTATTTTGAGGTGCTATTATTTTTTACCGCATTGCAGTTTTTGTTCCGTAGGAACATTTGGTTGGTAGAAAAATCGATACCCTATATTTTCGTTCCGTAGGAACGATTGGTGATTTGAGGACCTTGCAAATAAATCAATATAGACATGGCAAACAGTTACACCCAAATTCATATTCAGTTCATCTTTGCAGTAAAATACAGGGCAGCCTTAATCGGCAACGACTGGAAAGAAAGATTGCATCAATCCCGCACATGCGGGACAGGCATCTTTCAGGAAAACAGACACAAAATGATACAGATAAATAGCATGCCCGATCATATTCATATTTTTGCCGGTATGCGTCCCCATCAGTCAATTTCCTCATTGATTCAAAACGTAAAGACAGAAAGCAGTAAATGGATTAAAACAGAGGGCTTTTGTTCCCAGCCTTTTGCCTGGCAGGAAGGGTACGGCGCCTTTTCCTATTCATAAGGACAAGATATACAACCTGTCGACGGGCGACAGCGTGGCGAAACCCATCTATAATGCCAATAACAGGAATGCGATCCCCCAGCTTAACAGCGGAAGCACTTTCGATAACGACGGCGGATGTAAAAACGCGGGCATCGAGGTAAACCCCGCCGACGGGACTATTAATCTGGCCAAATCAGTGCGCGACCAGCGGATAGATACAGGGTCGACCCAGGAAGTTAAACTCCAGTACAAGATCAACGACCAAAGCCGCATGGCGACGAACGGACTTGATGTAAAAATATATTTTTATCGAACCGCAAGCGAAATCCCGCAATACCTTACCGATCTGTTAAAGGAACGGCAAACCACCATTTTAACCGAAAACCCTTCTACGGTGTCGCCCTTCGTACGTGCTTCAATAAAAAGCTTTTCGGCTATCGCCAGGTCCGCACAACGGCTGTCGCGGCCTCGGCCGCCCTGTATTATTGTGGTAAGCCGCTGAACAGGCAACGTTTTGCCGCCTGTTTAGGTATAAGGTTATATTAACCGATGTACCTGGTCAAATCATTCATCTGCTTTTTATCAGCGCTCTTTTTATATCCCCCATCCCACGTTCCCCAAAAAAGCGGGCCTGGTTATAAGCAGCTTTTTATCCGCGCCGAAAAACTTTCCAATACGGCCCGTCCGTCCGATAAAACCGACAGGGAGGCTTTAAAAAATTATCTGGCGGTGGTCGGCATTTTGTCGCGCAGCCACGCCGACGATCATTTCCTGTTTAAGGCTTATGTTTCCACCGGTACTTTTTTACAAGTACTGAACAGGCAAAAAGAGTCGGCCGAGTGTTTTAAAAAAGCCATAAAATTAATGCCGAAACTTCCGGATATGAAGGATTCCGCTTTGTTTAAGCCATTGGTTTACTGCGGAAACGCTTACTACCGCCTTGACAAGACTGACAGCGCCGCGCTGTTTTATAACCGGGCAGAAATAATTGCCGAAAAATATCCGAAAGTGAGGGAGCTGGAGCGGTTGTACAATACCCTGGGCGTTATCGCTTATTCATCGGGTAATTACAGCAAGAGCATCACCTATTATAATAAAGCTATATCGACGCTTACAGGCCAGCCGGCATATGACAATTTATTCCTGGTCACCTATCAAAATAACCTGGCATCCGCCTATAAAAAACTGCATCAATATGAAAAGGCGCTCCACATTTATAAACGCTTGCTGTCCTTTGGTATCGAAACCGATAAACTGCTTCATAATATTGGCTCAACTTACCTGGCTATGGGCAACAGTGGCGACGCCATAAAGTATTTGCTGCAGGTAAAATATACCGATCAGAAAAAGCTAAACGACCTTGGCCGGGCATATTTTGAAAAAAAGGACGACGCCAACGCCTTAAAATATCTTCAGCAAGCGGTCGGCCTGAACAACCATGCGAATCATGATTATAAAAATACGGATTATGGGATAACGCTAAAATACCTGGGCGATGTGTGGTTTGAAAAGGGGAAAACATTGAAGGCCTTATCCTGCTATCAGCAATCGGTCAACAACCTGATCTTTAACTTTCATGGAAATGATATTTATCAGAACCCGTCGACATTTACCAGTGTTTTTAACACGATAGAGTTGCTGGAAACGCTGCAGGCGAAAGCTGTCGCCTTTAAAAAACTATATGGGGCAAGCCATAAGATTCAGGATTTGGAAGGCTCGCTGCAAACGTACCAGGTATTTTACAAATTGGCCGGTTACGTTGAAAGGGTTTATGATAATGATGATGCGCGGCTGCTGATCAGCAATAGAAAATACACCTCGCATGAGCAGCCGATACAGATATGCGTGCAACTGTTCCGGTTAACCGGCAACCGGCAATATATCGACGAAGCCTTTTCGCTGGATGAACAAAATAAGGCCAGTACGCTCGCCTTGTCCCTGCAGGAATCCAAACTAAGAGCAAAGAGCGGCATACCGCCAAATCTTTTGCAGGAAGAAAGCAGTCTTAAACAAAATATAACCCGCCTCTCGCTGGCGGCGCAGGACGAGAAGGATAACGTAAAGCTGAGCCGGCTGAATGGCCAATTGAACGAGTTGTCGATCAGCTTGTTAAAAGTTCAGGAAAAAATAAACCGCGAAACAAATTTCGGGCGCTTAAAATTCCCCGATCAAAGTGTCTCCATAGCCGCGCTTAAAAAAATAATTCCTTCAAACGGCGCAATACTGTCGTACCACGTTAGCGATAGTCATTTAATTTACTTTGTGATCACCAATGATAAATTTGAGTTTTTTGACGCTGCAATAGGCCCCGAATTTTATTCGTCGCTGGCCGAGTTTTATACATTGGCGCAAAGCACGGATCAAAACAACCGAAAAAGGATGAATACGCTTGGCCCGTTCTTTTATAATATCCTGGTTAAGCCGGCCGAGAAATATATCGGCGGAAAGAAAAATTTAATGATCATCCCCGATAACGAGCTAAATTATTTGCCATTCGAATTAATAACTGATTTGAACGGGCAAAACCTGCTAACTCGGTTTACATTAACGTATAATTATTCATGCACCATACTGCAAAACAGCGCGACCCGTTCATCGAACCAATTAAATGGGTTGGCCATGGCCCCGTTTGCCAATAGCGGCGCCGATGACCAGGCTGGACGTAAATTAAACCGGCTGCCGGCGTCTCGCGAAGAGATCGTGGCACTGGCCGGCAGTCACTTTTTTGACAGCCAGGCTACTAAGCTGCAATTTGTCCGCAGCGCGCATTATTTTAATATCATCCATTTGGCCACTCATGCTTTTGCCGATGATAGGGACCCGAACAAAAGTTTTATCGCTTTTTATCCACGCAAGGCTGATTCCGCAATTGACTTTAAACTATACCTCCCCGAGGTGTATAACCTGAAATTGTACAAAACGCGGTTGGTGGTTCTGAGCGCGTGCGAAAGCGGTGTTGGCGCATTGGTAAAAGGCGAAGGGCTAATGAGTTTGTCGCGGGCGTTTTCGTATGCGGGGTGCGATAATATTATCACTTCGATGTGGAAGGCTGATGATGCGGCCACGGCGTATATTTCGGGACGGCTGTACGCATATCTGCAAAAAGGCTATACCATAGCATCGGCGCTGCAGCAAGCCAAGCTTGACTATTTATATGACAGCCATATCGCAGCCGCCCAAAAGCTGCCCGGCTACTGGGCCCATTTTAGGCTGATCGGGAGTTTCGAAACAACACCGGGTAATTATTTATGGATGGTATACGTCGCCGCCGGTTTGTTTCTTTCATTGCTGATCCTAAAGAAAAAGGGCATTATCTGACGATAATGCCCGGGAAGATATATTGAGAATTGAATTTCAGTATTTAGTGTTTTCCGCCGTGGCTGTCGCCGCCATCATCATTTCCCTTGTCTTCGCTTTTACATTTGGCCTCGCTTACGTTTTGCAGGTTTGACACAAGCTGGTTAAAGAGGTTGGTGTTGGACGTACTGCTGATCACAACTTTTCCGTTGGTCCTGGTGGCTGCGTGGAGGTCGGCTGCGCTGATCCCGGCCGAGATCATGTTCAGGTTGAGCATGAAAAGGGCTTGCAGGTTCTGTGTTTTGCTGACCACAACATTGTCTGCCTCGGCTTTAAGTTTCAGGTCCTGGTTAAAGTCGAACTCAACCGGCACTGCTGAAGTATCCCGTGCCGTGGTGAACGTACCCATCAACGTTAAAGGAACGGCGCCTGTTGACGATTGTGACAGGATCAGCCGTACCTCTATCTCTTTATAAGTCCCGCTATCGATAGAGATCGTAGCTAATGCGGGGCTCAATGCAAACAGGTCGACATTGCCCAGGTTACGGGTTTGGAAGCTGGTTTCTACCCCATTTCTCTTTGCTTCAAATTCAAACCGTGTGATGTTGGCCGTGCCGGCCGTCCAGGTGATTAACGGCGCGCTGGCAACTCCGGCGGCCCGTACCCTCGACCTGGGATCAACTGCGATACTGCTCGCAGGCGAGCTGCTGCTCATCAGCGCAAATGACGCCTGCGGCCCGGCTGCGGAAGAAGGCGAAAGCGATGTTTTTTTACAGCTGCTGATGCTTATTGCCCCTGCAAAAAGGATGAATGCAGCGCTTGTTTTGATTACGTTTTTTAAATTTTTCATGATTCTAATTTTATTATTAGTAATCACGGGACGGGCGGTTGTAACCACTTAGTTATTTTTTTTGGCAACAAAAAAGCACTTCTGCGAGGTTCCGAATTATTTCGAGTGGTTTTTTAAAATCAGCAGCTTCACCTTTAACAGCATCCAGTAGTCAACCTTGTTGTGATATAGGTGTTCGCTGTCCCGGTATATCCTTTTAAATAACGCAATGGCTTTTGCCGGCTGATCATTTTGCAGGTAGCTTAATGCCAGGTAATATTCCGCATCCTCTTTATAGGCCCCGTTGGACGACCGTATGATATTAGTAAAAGCGCCGATGGCCTTTTTGGGCTGACGGATCGACAAATAAACCTGGCCTGCCAGGAAACTTGCTTTATTATCCGGCGCCGTCATTTTTTCAAATAGCGCAATAACAGTCTTTTTTTCCCCGCTCACGTAGGCTGTTTCCAGCTCGGTATTATCTCCTCCCCGCAAAACACTTGCTTTATAAGGCTCATAGCTTTCGCTATATAATTTCGACGGTGAAACGGTTGCGTATTCGTACGCCCCGATGGCCAGTAAAATGAAGAGCAAGCTCGCCGCTACTTGTAAAACAGACCTCACCATAGCATATATCTTAGCCTGCGTTGTTCTTTGGCTGCCGCTTTGTACTTCGCTTGCCATTTCGCTGCGGGCCGCCGCTACCTGCGCTTTTAGTCCGTAGCTTGCTATCGCTTTTTGGGCAAGCTCAAGGTTTTCCCGCTCCTTCTTCACGTTTTCGTCGCGGTTTTGCAGCTGTTCAAATGCCTTTAACTCCTCGCCGGACAACTCCCCGTCCAGGTATTTAATAATTGTTTCGGTCGTTTTATTCGCGTCCATATACCAATGCATTTTTAAATCGTTTGGCCAATGCCGGGTCCGCCGACAGCATTTGCTCCAGGCTTTTCAGGCATTTATATTTTTTGTTACGCAGCACCTGCTCATTCTGAAAATCAACCAGTTGCAGAATCTCTTTCATCGGCAAATCGTGGTAGTAGTAAGCCACCAGTATTTTCTTACAAACAGATCCAAGCCTGTCGATCATTCCCATCACCGCACTTTTGGCCTCGCGTTCAGCAATCAAATGGCTGATGTCCTTATCACTGTCATCCGTATCGTTATAGTAAGCCGTCTCGCGTACCGCCAGCCTGCTTCTTTTCTTAAGTTCGTTTAACCAGCTAAATTTATTTAAGGTGTACAAAAATGTTTTTATACTCGAATCACCGCGAAATTTACCCGCCTTGATAATTTCAATAAACGTTACGATCACCTCCTGGAAGATGTCTTCAGCGTCCTGGTCATTGCCCTGGTTCTGTTTTATATAAGCACTCAGGAAACTAAAATAGGCGCGGTATAAATATTTAATCACCTCGTTGCTTACACGTTCTGTTTTAAGCGTTTCGATTAGCTCCCCATCGGAGTAATTCAACACGGCTTTCGTCATATTTATCGTTTATTAGTAATGGCTGCGGCTAACATTGTAACCAATTTAAGGGTTTAAACCGGTTATTGCATACACCGGGCATAAGTTACCGATTCTTTTTTCAACAGGTAAACGTTACCGCAAGGTTACAGCCTGCAAAGAAATTATGAAGAAACCCGCCTGCCGCGCATATAGGGTGAGGTGATGCAAACAAAAAAGCCTCAAATCTTTCGACTTGAGGCTTTCATTTTTACTGCGGAATGGACGGGACTCGAACCCGCGACCCCGTGCGTGACAGGCACGTATTCTAACCAGCTGAACTACCACTCCCTCGCCAGAAGGCTCCCCTTAACGGGTCGGCAAATATACGCAGCATTTTCTATAACACAAGCTGTTTTTGTAAAAACTTATTTCGTGAAAATTACCCAGGGTATGGTGGGGATGACAAGCATATCCACACAATTGAACTAACATTAAAGCCGGCTCCTTCTTCAAGTCCCTCTCCTTGCGCCACCGCTAAAGCTAAGGCGGCACGCGGTTGGAGAGGGGTTGGGGTGAGGCCGCTTTCGTTTAATGCGCATCCACCGGCATCTTGGCGGCTTTTCTGAACGGCTGCAGGTACAGCAGCGGTATGGAGAACAGCATCACCAGGCCCGATATCCAGTACGCGTCGTCGTACGTGAGCAGCATGGTTTGCCGCACTACAGTGCCCTCAATGGCCGCGTAAGCCATGTGGGTCGCGTCGAGCAGTGATTTTCCTTTGGCCTCGAAACTATGCATCAGCATGCTGAAACGCTCGTTGAACGCCGGATTATATTGGTTAATGTTGGTTAACAGGCGGTCGCGGTGTATGCCCTGCCGTATATGAATAATGGTGGTTAGCACCGCGATACCGAACGACCCGCCCAGCTGGCGCATCATGTTGTTAAGGCCGGTGCCCTGGCCAAGTTCAGGGCCGTGAAGATCGGCGATGGCAAGCGTGGTGAGCGGAACAAACAGCAGCGCCATGCCGACACCCCTGATCAGGAGCGGCACCAGCACATCGGCCTGCCCGGTGGCCAGCGTGGAGTTGCTAAGCATGGTGGTAAACACAAAGAACAAAAACATGCCGGCGGTGGCCATAAACTGCGCGTGGATGCCGCGGTTGAGCATCTTGCCGATAAAGGGCATCATCACGATGGTACACAGCCCGCCGGGGAACAGCAGTTCGCCCGTTTGCTGCGCCGTAAAACCCAATAGGTTTTGGCAAAACACCGGGAACACGAACACCGACCCATACAGCCCGAAACCAAGCACAAACGAGGTGAACATCCCTACCGAAAAGCTGCGGTGCCGCATGATGCCGAAGTTTACGATCGGGTATTCGATGCTCATCTCGCGCCATATAAAACACAGTGTACCCAATATGGCGGTAACGGTCAATACTAAAATATACGTTTTGGCAAACCAGTCTTCCGACTCGCCTTTTTCAAGGATGGTTTGCAGGCTGCCTACGGCAACGGCCAGCAGGGCAATTCCCCACCAGTCTATCGGTTTGCCCTTTTCCTCTTTAGGCGTAACGTTTATAAAAGTGTACGCACAGAACGCGGCGATGGCTCCAACCGGTATGTTCACATAAAATATCCACCGCCACGAGGCATGGTCGGTAATGTAACCCCCGATAGTTGGGCCAACGGTGGGCCCCACTACGGCGCCCAGGCCAAATAAGGCCGTGGCCGTGCCGATCTGCTCGCGCGGCCAGGTTTCAATCAGAATAGCCTGCGATGTGGAAATTAAACCCCCACCCGCAAGCCCCTGGATGATCCGGAAAACCACCAGCTCCTGTAAGCCGCTGGCGTTACCGCATAAAAACGAGGCGATGGTGAATATGATAATGGACGTGATAAAATAATTTTTGCGCCCGAAGCGGCTGCCCAGCCAGCCCGACATAGGCAATATGATTACGTTTGCCACCGAGTACCCGGTAATTACCCAGGCAATATCTTCCAGCGTGGCGCCAAGGTTACCCTGTATTTGAGGTATGGATACATTCACTATCGTGGTATCGATAAGCTCCAGCAGCGAAGCCACGATAACCGTAATGGTGATGATCCATTTTTTAAAGCCAGTTTCAGCCATTATTTGTTATATAGCAATTGTTAATTTATTTAGTCCTAAGTCCCAATAATTTCGGACTTAAGACTCCAGACTTTCGACTCCAGACTTCCCCAAACTAGTCCTTATAGATCACCGAAACACTCACGCTCATGCCGGGACGCAGCTTATCCATCACATCCTTGCCGGCGTTTATTTTTATTTTTACGGGTACGCGCTGTACCACCTTAACAAAGTTACCGGTAGCGTTATCCGGAGGCAGCAGCGAGAATTTGGCGCCCGTTGCCGGGGAGAAATTGTACACCACGCCGGTCAGTTTCAGGTCGGGGTAAGCGTCAACATCGATGTTAACTTTTTGCCCGTCGCGTATTTTGTCCAGCTGTGTTTCCTTAAAGTTGGCGGTAATGTAGGTGCTGTTATCGTTCACGATATTGAATAGCGTTTGCCCGGCCTGCACCAGCTGGCCTATCTGCACGTTCTTTTTTGACACAACCCCGCTTGACGGGGCTTTAATGATGGTATAGGATAGCTGCAGTTTGGCGTAATCAACATCCACCTTGCGCTGGTCAACGCCTTTGTTGGTCACATTCAATTCGCTGCGGGTAGCGCCCACCTGTTCCTGCGTAGCCTTGTATTGTTCCTGCGCGCTGCGGTAATTGGCTTGTGCGACCTCCAGGTCGGCCTGTGCCTGGTCAAATTGCTGGCGGGTGATCGACCCGTCCTTTACCAGGTTGGCATAGCGCTGGTAGTCTTTTGATACCTTGTCCAGCTGCGCCGCCGCTGATGTTACCCTGGCTTTCGCCGCGGCCGCGTTCGCTTCGTTTTGGAATATCTGCGACTGGCCTACGCCCACGTTGGCGCCCGCGCCGGTTTCGGCGGCCTGTGCCTGCTCCAGTTTTACCTTATAATCCCGGTCGTCTATCTTTACCAGCACCTGGCCTTTGTCAACGTGGGTGTTTTCCTGGAAGTAGATGCTGTCCACGTAGCCGTTTACACGGGATACTACAGGGCTGATGTCGCCGTCGATCTGCGCGTCGTCGGTATCTACGTGCTTGCCGAAATAGATATATTCTTTTATTCCGAAACCGATACCGGCCAGCAGGATGATCCCCAATATGATCGGTAATACTTTATTAGGTTTCTTTTCGCCTTTTTGAGTGTCGTGTGCCTTTGCCATTTATTTAATTATTGAATTATTGAATTGTGAATTGTTGAATATGTCGTTTAAGATATCTGCACATCTGCATCCCGCACGTGCGGGACACATCTGCACATTATTTATTAAGCTTCCCGGTCGATTTAAGCAGGGTATAATAGGCCAGTCCCGCATCGGCCTTTGCCAGCTCAAGATTGATCTCGGCCTGGTAAAGCAGGGTTTCCGCGTCGGCGCGGTCCGTTGCCGAAGCGATATTGCTTTGATACTTCGATTGCAGTATCTTATTGTTTTCGGTGGCCTGCGATATAGAGGTTTGTAAAAGTTTAATCTTGTCAACCGCCATCGCATAATTTTGGTAGTTTTGATTCACCTCCCGTTTAACATTATCCAGGGTAATATCTTTGTTGATCGCTGCTTCCTCTCGTTGTATATTGGCCTGGGCTACCTTGTTCTTATTGGTCCACAGCGCGCCAAAATTCCACGACAGGCTTAAGCCCAGCGAGATGGGGGTAATGTAGGTGCCGCTTTGCGGTATCGGGTTAGCCGATACATCCACATAGTATGCGCTGCCCGAGGCTGCCAGTGTAGGCAGCGTGTTGGCTTTTACATTTTTTATGGTGGTTTCGGCAACTTTTGTGCGCAGGTCCAGCGATTGCAGCTCATGGCGGTTAGCAACGGCGGTATCGATATAGCTTGCCAGCGTGCCTATTACGCGGTCGGGTTCTGTTACCTCGTTGATGGTTAGCTGCGTGGTTTCGGGCAGGCCGAGTAAAATATCCAGGTTATAGTTGACGATCCTGCGGTTCGATTCCAGGTCGATGCCGTTCAGCTCGATATTTGCCCGCTGCAGCTGGAAACGCAGCACGTCATTCTTGGTTACCAGCCCCTGGTCGAAAAACCGTTGCGATTGCTTGATCTGCTGGTCGATGGTGGCCAGGTTTTGTTCAACCACTTTTTTGCTCTGTAAAACTTTATACAAAGCGTAGTACGAGTTGATAATATCATAAGTGATCTCGTCCTTATCATTATCGGCGTCGAGCCGCGCTACCTGTGTCAGCAGGTTGGTCGATTCTTCGGCATACCTCAACCGGTTGCCGCCAAATATAACCTGTGTTAACGATGCGGTGCCTAAATAGGCGTCGGCGCTTTTTGGCAGCGAAAGGTTGGTTTTTCCAAACTCAAGCCTGTTCGCGGGTATCTCGGCCCGGTTGTAACCAAAGCTCGCCTTCCCGCTTGGCAAACCCTGGTCTTTAGCCTGCTCGTATTCCGAAACAGCCTCGTCAATTTTGGCCTTTGACAGCCTTAATACCTTGCTGTTTTGCTGCCCAAGCTTAATGGCTTCATCCAGGGTGATGGCCCTGTCCTGGGCATGTGCAGCGCCCGCGCATAGCACCAGCGCTGCTGCCGCCGCCGCAAATGCACGGCGTTTTAACGTCTCGCTCATGTTTTTAAAAAGGTGGTTGATGTTGTTATTTTGTGTTGTCATTATCTTTTACCAGGTAAGCTTTTAAAAGTGTTTTTATGTAAGCCTTTATCCGGGGTTTAAGCTTCCCTTCTAAAAACTTTTCATCCGTAACGTCGTGCCCCAGCAATAGCGAAGCAATATGAGGCGAGTTGACGATATAATTTTTGGTGCCGAATATGCTCGCGATCAGCAATTGGGCATCGATATCCCGGTTGAAGCTTCCGTTTTTAACACCCTCGTCAATGATCTTTTTTATCTCCAGCACATTCACCATCAATATCCGGGTGATCTTGTCGGTCAGGTCCGAACGTTTGTTGATCGACATCTCCCGGTTGATCAGTTTTTGGAAGCAGTTGTTCACGATGATCCGGTCGATATAATTGTCTATCGCCGTGGCCAGCTTGTCCCACGAGGTCATGCGCTCATCGTTGCCGATGTTTTGCAGCAGTGTCTGAAACGAGGATATTTTTCGCTCAAAAACTGCAAGGAACAAGCCCTCTTTCGACCCGAAATAGTAATTAAGCATGGCCATATTCACCCCCGCCTCACCGGATATCATCCTCGTCGAGGCGCCGTCAAATCCAAGGCCCGAAAACACCCGTTCGGCCACATCCAGGATATGCTCTTTCTTGTCTATTTTATCTTTATCCATCGCGTTTTCTGATGCAAAATTAATCAAACGATTGATTGATTTATAATCTTTTTGTAATTGTTTTGTAAGTAGTTGATAATGAGATTTAAAAATTAATCGATTGATTAACATTCGGGAAAGAAAAGTGTTTTTTCGATTGTTAAAATGTTGATACAAATAGACTATGCCATTTATCTTTCGATATATTTGTTAGCTATGAACCGCATCAAAATCTTTATTGCCTTTTTATGCTTAGCCCAGTTTGGCTTTGCCCAAACAGCGCCGCCGGCCGACCTGGTAACGATAGAGCAGAATTTTAAAAAACTGGACGTGCTGGGAAGTGTGCTATACGTAGCCGCACACCCCGACGATGAGAACACCCGCCTGCTGGCCTACCTGGCGCAGGAAAAGCATTACCGCACCGGCTACCTGTCCATGACCCGGGGCGACGGCGGCCAGAATTTGCTGGGCAACGAGCAAAGCGAGCTGTTGGGCCTCATACGCACACAGGAGCTTTTGGCGGCCCGCCGCGTGGATGGCGCCGAGCAGTTTTTTACCCGGGCCAATGATTTCGGCTTTTCGAAAGGCCCGGCCGAAACGTTAAAAATATGGGATAAGGAGAAAGTATTGGGCGATGTGGTTTGGGTGATACGCAAATTCAGGCCCGATGTAATTATATGCCGGTTCCCCACGACCGGCGAGGGCGGGCACGGTCATCATACCGCGTCGGCTATACTGGCCCAGGAGGCATTTACGGCTGCTGCCGATCCCAAACGCTTTCCCGAACAGTTGCAATATGTACAGCCATGGCAGGCTAAGCGCCTGCTATGGAACACATTTAACTTTGGCAGTACCAACACCACCGCGGCCGACCAGTTCAAAATCGACGTGGGCGTGTATAACCCGGTTATGGGTAAGGGCTACGGCGAGCTGGCCGCCGAAAGCCGCTCAAACCATAAAACGCAGGGGTTCGGCTCGGCCAGGCAGCGCGGCGAATCGTACGAATATTTCAAAACCATTTTGGGCGATGCTCCGCAAACCGACCTGATGGACGGTATAAACACAACATGGCAAAGGGTAAAAGGCGGCGGGGAAATAGGGGCGGGGATCGGCATTATACGCAAAGGTTTTGATATGGATCATCCTGATTTATCGGTACCGGCCCTGGTACAATTGCGCGGCAGGATCCAAAAACTGTCAGATAACTATTGGCGTACGCAAAAATTAAAGGAGGTCGATAATTTGATAGCCGCCTGCGCGGGATTGTGGTTTGAAAGCTATACCGCCGAACCCGTGTACGCCGTTAACGACAGCATGCCGGTGCGGTCGCAGATCATCAGCCGGTATAACGATAAAATCAAGCTCAATAGCATCAGCATCGGCGGAATAACCAAAAATTTCGACAGCCGCGTATTGCCGGCCAACCAGCTGCAGATCGTTAATACCACAGCATTGGCGGCCAACATTACACAGCCCTACTGGCTGTTAACGCCGCATACGCAAGGTTCATATAATATCCCCGATCAGCTCTCCGTGGGCCATCCCGAAAACCCTGATTTGCCAACAGCCGAATTTGAGTTCATAATTGATGGCAAGCCCATCCGCTTCGAACGCAGGCTGGTTTATAAATACGTCGACCCGGTCAGGGGCGAAGTTTACCGGCACCTTGAAATAACACCCCCTGTAACCGCCGATATCGCAAACCAGGATTATCTTTTTACTGCCGGACAGCCGCAAAATGTCCAGGTAAAACTAAAAAGCTTCACGAAAGCCAGCGGCAGCATCATCATAAAGCCGATGCCGGGTTGGAAAACAGAACCGGAAAAATATGATTTCGCCGGCAAAAACAAAGGCGACGAATGGACGGTAAATTTCCTGGTCCGCCCAACCGGCAATCAGCCAAAAACTACAATAATGCAGGTGGTGGTCAGCGCAAATGGTAAACCGTATTCAATGGGCATACAACATATTCGCTATGAGCATATTCCCGAAATTACGCTCTTTCCGCCTTCCGAAACAAAGCTGATCGATCTTAACCTGAAACTGGCCGGAAAAAAAATAGGCTATATTGTCGGCGCCGGCGACCTGGTGCCCGATGCGCTGAAGCAGGCGGGCTATGAAGTGCACGAGCTGAGCGAACAGGAGATCATGAACGGCGACCTGTCGGGCTATGACGCCATTGTTACCGGGGTTCGTGCTTATAATGTAAATCCTCGCCTGGCAGTTGAGCAGCCTAAATTGCTCGAATATGTAAAAAACGGCGGCAACCTGGTTATACAGTATAATAACAACAACGGGCTTGTCACTAAACACATTGGACCCTATCCGTTCAACGTGGTTAACCGCCGGGTTACCGACGAAGACGCGAAGGTCACGGTTTTGGATGCCCAGAACCCGGTTATGAATTACCCGAATAAGATTACGCAGGACGATTTTAACGGTTGGGTGCAGGAGCGCGGATTGTATTTTGTGAACGATATCGACCCGAAATATACACCGGTATTGCAAATGAACGACCCTGGTGAAACGCCTAATAATGGCGCGCTTATTGTCGGCAATTATGGCGAGGGCCGGTTTGTGTACACCTCGCTGGCTTTCTTTCGCCAGTTGCCCGCCGGCGTGCCGGGAGCCTACCGGTTATTTATAAATTTATTGAGCAAACCTAAAAATCAACCGCTGAATTAATCAGCAATACGATTACGGTGCACGTTTCTACGACCCTGTAATTGCAAGGTGGAATACCATTGATCCGTTGGCAGAAAGACATACTGACCTTACACCCTATAATTATGTGATGAACAATCCGCTCTTGTATGGGGACGAGTTTGGAATGGATACGACTAAAGTTCATCAACTTAAGGAAGTTAAAATTACAGCGACAAAGACGAAGAAAGCAGATGAAGATCCCGTTGGAACTAATTTGTTTCATCATACTTACAAACCGGCACCTTTGCCACCTTGTAACTGCCCCCTTTTCAAACAGGCCGCTACATTTACAGCAATAAATCTTGGTCTTGCAGCACTTGGGGAATGGGTAAGTAAACTTAGACTTTTCAGTGCGGAAGCTACTGAATTAGCTCAGGAAGTTAAAAATATTGGGCCTCAAAAGTGGATCAAAATAATGAATGCAACTCATGCATGGAACAAGGTAGCGGTGTCACAAGGAGATATAGAAGCCATTATATCTAAAACCCTGCAAAGCGGAGCTGAAATGCCTTATGGAAACACCGGACTGATGAGCAATGTGATGTATAATAATGGTGAAGTAATCCAAGTAGTCAAAGCACAGGTAAATGGACAAACCGTTGTCAGTAACGCTTGGGTAATAACTGATCCTGCCTACAAAGCACAGGCTTTAAGAGCAATAATGGCAGATTTACATTAACTTTATAAAAATGGAAATTAGTGTTTATAAAGACCTATTAAACAGGTTAGAATTTATCGAACTTGAACAAAAATTATTGGAGAAGCCTTTCAGTGAAATGGAAGATATACTTAATGGGTTAGCTTTTGACCATATCAATGAAGAAAGCAATTTATTGGTTTATACTTTTTTATGTCACCTGCTTTACAAGCACGAGACTGCAAAAATGCAGTTACTAACCAGTAAATTGATGGGTATCACACTTAATCATATTACTAACGCCGAGTCGATTGGTTTATATCATGGTTTGGAAGCTTCCCGCTTGGAGCCTGACAATATAGATATTCTTGAATACTTACTTTATTATAATCAATTACCAGAGAAGCCATTAAGTGATAAGATAGCTATTTCATTTGCAAAGCAGATAATAGATAAACGCCCGCAGAGCATGGCAGCTAAAATGAGGTTAGGACTTTATTAGCCGCGATTGGCCAAGCGTCTGGGCTTGTGATATGACGAAAGATTATGAAGAGATAAAGCCTGGCTAACGCCGGGCTTTGTTCGTTATAATAGCTTCTACTTGGCTAATTCCTGGATATGCCTCTTGGTAATAAAGGCATCAATAAAAGTCTTCACAAGGTGCTTGTCTTCCGGGCTAAATAACTCAACTTCTTTAAACTGTTTAAGCAGTTCCCGGTCGGTCAATTGCGCCGTTACAGATGCATCATTTACATCATCATTCACCAGGTAATCAGTAGTCGTCTCCAATGCTTTTGCCAGTTTGGAAAGCATATCTGCTGCGGGTTTGGCCTTGCCTATTTCATAGCGGCCGATCTGCACATAGGAATTCAGGCCGACGATTTCCACCCTCTGGGATTTCCACCCTCTGGCGCAAGTATGTCGGGCAGGGAAAGCGGGTAATGGCTACTTGTGCCCCGCTTGCATGGTAAACGAAAAGCGAGATAGAAAGACAGAGCTGGCCGCCCCTATAGTAACCTCGACAAATTCCTCAACGAGTTCCTGGCTGAAAATTAGGGTAATTTATTATTGGCGAGAATTGAATCAAATACTGAAAGGTCGCTTGTAAGCAAAAAACTAATCCAAAGGTTACTATCAATAATTACCTTACATTTTTGGAAGCGCATATCTTTTTGCCCTTACCAATTCAACGTCTTTGGTAATTTCATCCAACGATGGCGGATCGCTTTTTGCCTTAGCCCTTATTTTATGTACGAGGCTTAAAAACTTGTCATTTGATGGTTTCCTGATAGAAATAAGGTTCAATTCGGCAAGATTTTTGAGTAATTTGCGCGCCTTAGGATCCAATATATCAATTTCAATGGTGTCCATATCTCAAATATAAGCAATCTTTAAACGGGTTGCAATAACTATAAATTTGCATTATTACTATTAACATTATGGCACATCATCACGAAGCAAAAAATAACTCTAAAAATTCACAATATCATTCAGGAAGCAAATTAGCTGTGTATATTTGTATATAATTCAAATCCAATGGAAACGATAACGATTGAAATACCGGATAAAGAAGCGAAGATATTCAAGGAAATGCTGAAGAAATTCAATGTTAAAATCGTTAAGACAAAGAGGAAAGAAGATTCGCCCAACGCTTTAACCATTAAAACAATTGAGGCTGCACATAATAAAGAAGATATAGATAAGCCTATAAAAAATATTCGCTCTTTTATCGAGTCGTTATAATGTTCGTTTTAAAACCTACTAATCAGTTTAAAAAAGACGTTAAAACAGTAAAAAGGCGTTCGGAAAAAAATACGGGAATAATAATCGATTTTTTGGAAAAACTACAAATAGCGGGAGTGGCCGGTATCGATAAAAAATACAGATCGCATAAGCTCAGTGGTGGTTATAACAATAATTGGGAAGCGCATCTGAAACCTGATCTTCTAATTATATGGTTCGAAATAACAGAAGACAATGAAATAATCCTTCTAAGGTTAGGCAGTCACGCTGATCTTTTTTAATTTCAATATTTAACATGCCAAACCATAATAAATATAAATTTGCACATATATCTTTAACATCATGACACACCAAAGCCACAACGAAGAAAAAATAAATTACGAAAGCCTCTATTTCCTGGTAGGATTGCTCAGCGGCCTGTTTACAGGCGTTGTTATCCAGGGCAGCTGGCTTTGGATACCTGTTTTAGCCATTGTTGGTGTGCTGTTTACATCGTTTTTCCTCACCGTTTTTGTCAGAGGCCGTGCGGACGCATGATCCTGAACTGCCCCCGTTTATACGCAGCTGGAACCAGTTTTACGGCATCGTTGTAGCCTGGCTGGTGTTCCTGATCTTAGCATTCTGGCTCATCACTCTCGTTTTTGAATGAGCCTAATCGACTGGATCGTTCTTGGCGTTACGCTGCTTTCCATCGTGGTTTATGGCGTATGGAAAAGCGGCACCAACAAAAATATCGACCAGTTCCTGATGGGAGGGCGCTCCCTGCCCTGGTATCATGTCGGCCTTTCGGTAATGGCCACACAAGCCAGCGCAATCACCTTTTTATCCGCCCCCGGCCAGGCCTATTCAGACGGGATGCGCTTTGTGCAGTTTTACCTGGGCCTGCCATTGGCCATGATCGTGCTTTGCGTAACCTTCGTACCTATATTCCACCGCCTTAAAGTATACACAGCCTACGAGTTTCTCGAAAAGCGTTTCGACCTTAAGACCAGGGCCCTAACATCATTTTTATTTTTGGTGCAGCGCGGGTTATCGACGGGCATTACCATTTACGCGCCATCGATAATTTTATCAACCATCCTGGATATCAATACGGTTTATACCACCCTTTTTATAGGTGGCCTGGTTATTTTTTACACGGTTTACGGGGGTACAAAAGCTGTATCCTATACGCAGCTGCTGCAAATGAGCATCATTTTCTCGGGGATGTTTTTCGCCGGGGTGCTTATCGTGAGCCTGCTTCCGCAGGGTGTTGGCTTTACACACGCCATTAAACTCGCGGGCAAATTAGGGCGAATGAATGTGATCGACTGGAAGTTTGATCCCAATAACCGTTACAATATCTGGAGCGGCGTTATCGGCGGATTTTTTCTGCAGCTGGCATACTTTGGCACCGATCAAAGCCAGGTGGGCCGGTATCTTACCGGCAGCTCTGTAGGGCAAAGCCGTTTAGGGCTGATCATGAACGGTTTGCTTAAAGTGCCCATGCAATTTTTGATTTTGCTGATCGGTGTGCTGGTGTTTGCTTTTTACCAGTTTAACCGTCCGCCTATGTTCTTTAACCAGTACGAAGTAAAACAAGTGAAACAAAGCGCGTACGCAGGGCGTTATAATAAGCTCGAAAACCAGTATACCGCCGTGTTTGCGGATAGGAAAGCCAAAGCCGAAAAGTTGATCAGCGCTTTTGACAGCAAGGATCAAAATAGGATTACTCAAGCGCAGAGTGCCTTAAAAATAGCAGACAAACAGGCAACTGATATTCGCAGGGAGGCGATCGGGTTAATGAAACGAAACAACGCCAAAGCGAATGAAGATGATACCAATTATGTATTCCTCAACTTTGTCACTCATTATTTACCGCGCGGACTGATTGGTTTATTGATAGCGATTATTTTTCTGGCCTCTATGGGGTCGACAGCCAGCGCCCTGAATTCTTTGGCATCGACCAGCGTTGTTGATATTTATAAACGCATTATAAATCCGGGCGCGACGGACGAGAATTATTTGGCTGCCTCGCGGCTTGCCACTATATTTTGGGGCGTGGTGTGTATTGGCATGGCCTTGTATGCCAGTAAAGTAGGAAACTTATTGGAGTATGTTAATGAACTGGGCTCTTACATTTACGGAACTATTTTGGGCGTGTTTGTGGTGGCCTTTTATATAAAATGGATTGGCGGCAAGGCCGTTTTTATCGCCGCCGTTATTACCGAAATAATCATCTGTATTTGCGGTTATTACGGGGTAGTAGCCTATTTATGGCTTAACGCGATAGGTTGTATCCTGGTGATTGTGATCGCTTCAATAATTAATCCAATAGTTGTCAGAACCGGGGTTAAGCAGAACTAATAGATAAAGCTTATTCGGGCGTTGTCTGCGCCTTTTCAAATAATCATGCTTATCATTAAATCCTAAAAATCATGGTTCAGACATCTTTCTTGCCGGCCATGCTTGCGATCAGGAAAGCGGTTGCACTAAATGCCAGTGCCGAAAAGGCGCTTACCGGTTCGTTTGCGTTATTTGCATAGGGTTGAGCTATGGCGCCCGGGATGTGAAGCATGATCAGCCAGACAAATATCATCGTTCCGAGTAACATGGCCACTATTTTTAGCTTGATCCGGAAAACAATGGCAATGCCGGCGCACATAAGCGCCGCACCGGCAAAATAAGTCCAGAACACGGGGCCGGGGATCCAGCCCGGAATTGATGGGGATATATATTTGGTGTACAAAAAGTGGCTTAGCCCATACGAAATCATGGTTATGCAAAAGAATATACGGCCGAACGGGATCAGCTTTTCAAGCCATTTTAATAAAAAAGATCTTTGGGGGCCCGGGTCAGGCGGAAAGGAACCAGCCACTACAAAGGCGCCGCCGGCCAAGGCCAGCTCCTTAAGCCCGTTTGCCCACGAACCTAAGTGATTATTGTACGGGTCGATGAGCAATTCATAGGGAACGTCGCCCAAAATATACATAGCAAACAGCAGCCCGCCCAAAATAAGCGAAACCCGCCTGGGTTGCTTTTCAAGGACAATAGCAACACAGGCAATAACCACGATCACCGTAAAAGCAGCCGCCCAAAATGAAACCCAGGGCAAGCCCGGCCATGCCGGAAAAAAGTTATTTCCAAATTGTCCATAATAAAGCTGCGGCAGCACCATTCCCGCCAGGCCTATGCAAAATGCGATGCGGCTTGCTTTTTTTAGTGTTTCCATTATGACTTGTCGGTTGTCAGTTAGTAAAAGAAAACCCAGGATTATATTGTATTATCGCTGGGCCTGGTCGAGCACAGCCTGGTTCAGCCGCTGATATTCGTCATCCTTGCTTGCCTTCGACAGGTCTATGCCTTCCTGGGCCGCGCGGATAGCGCCGGGCTTATCGCCCATTTTCAGGCGGATTCGCGCCTCCCATAGCTTGTACCATGGACCTTTCGGATCGGTTTTTTGGGCTTCCAGCGTCCACGCCAATGCTTTATTCATATCCTTATCATTTTCATAATAGTATTGAATAGCATTAAAATATGGTTTTTGCCTGCCGCTCATTAAGATGTCGATATCCGCCATGATTTGAGCATCGTCATCCGTGTGCAGATGAACGGTTACCCCCGTATGGTCCCACACCAGGTGAAGGTCCATGGTTTTTGTCGTAGCATTTCTGAACTGTATGGTAAAAGTTTCCCGTTTTTCGGCCAGGTATTCCGGCTTTACCTTAAAGCGCAAAAAATCGTCAGCTTCCTTGTAACTGTAGGCCCCCCATTGCTTGGCGGTTTTATTCAATACTATGGTCCATTCATCCTTTTCGGGAATGGTAAACAACGAATAGGTTCCGGCGGGTACGCTGTGCCCGTCAATGATCACCTTTTCGCTGAATGTAATGGTTGTTGCCGCATTGGCGCCGGTGCGCCATACTTGTCCGTAGGGGTTTATACCGCCGAATATTACCCGGCCCTTAACGTTTGGACGCGAATAGGTGATGGTAACCTTGCCAAGACCAAAATCCTGTATAATGGTTTGTGTCGAGCTGGCCTCGGGTATCCTTGGCGCCTGCGCACTGGATGTTAAACCTGAACCGGCCATCACTAAGGCCATCAGGTACATGTATAGCTTTCTCATAATTATAATTTCATTACTAAGTTATGATTTGTAACCTAATTACTGCAAAACGAAACTAAAATTACGGAAAACCGGACACATGTACAAAATAAAAGCCCCCTCACACTTGCTGTTCGGGGGCTTTCAACCTAAACCTTATCACAATTGAACTGGTAAGATTACCAGTCCGCTTAATTGCCGCAATAATTATACCAATTTTTAACTTAAAATGATTTACTTTAATTTATTGGAAATCGAACCAGGGTTACTGATAATTTGTACTATTGTATTATCACCGCCATGCCAAATTGTACATTATTGCAGGCTGCCCGCTTTCTTTTTTCTGCGCAGCCAGGCGTCAAAAAAGAACAGTGCTGCCACCACGTCAAAAAACACAAAGGCGTTAACAACCGGCCTGGTCAGCAAATTTTGCGCCTGGGGCAGTTTTAGCGAGAAAGGCAGTGTTGAGTTTATGTTTGCCGGGGCAACGTGAATGTTGGCGAATGTGTACACCAGTAACGCCGTTATCGTGATCGCAAAAAACAAGGCGATGCCTAAGATGATGCGTTTATTTATGGCGGCTTTCAGCGGTTTTTGTGCCTGTTCGGCACGTATGGCCTCCATAACGTTATAAGTGAACGCCATAGGCGGCTCATCAGGTTCTATCGCCGCAAACTCGGCGTTCAGGGCCAGCAGTTCCTGGTATTTCAGCCTTACGGCCTCGTCCGACGCGATCATCGACTTAATGGCTTGCCGCTCATCAGCCGGACAGCCGCCGTCGATATAATTCCAAAGTTTTTCCTCTATATTCATATCAGTTCTTTAGCTTCCTGTTTTAAATTGCGCTCCAGTTTTTCTTTTAAACGCTGGCGCGCCCTGAATAATTTTACCTTCACCGTGTTCGCTTCCATGCTCATAGCCTGGCCAATTTCCTCCAGCGACTGCTCGCCTTTATAGAATAACGTAATGATCGCCGCATCATCCGGTAACAGCTGCCCGATGGCCTGGTTTAAATAGAACGACCGTGACTTGTTTTCGGCGTTATTAACATCAAAAGCCGATGTTTGGCTCTCAACCTGTACAAAGGTGTTTTCATCATCTATCGAGTCGGTGTCAAGCCGCTTTTTTCGCAAAAACGTCATCGACGTTGTATAAACGATACTATACAGCCAGGTGCTGAATTTCGATTGCCCCTGGAACGACCCTAATGAGCGGAACGCTTTTATAAAGCAGTCCTGCGCTATTTCCTCGGCGTCCTCCCTGCTTTTTGCAAAACGAAGGGCAAGCGTAAACACAAACCGCTGATGGCGTTTAACCAGCTCGGTATACGCCGCCTGGTTGCCCCCCAGTGTTTCCTGTATCAATTCCAGATCCGAAAGCTTGCTTTGCATTTGTTATAGCTCTCTGACGCCGTGTTTCTGGTGAAGGTTACACATTAAGTAAAGATAGTCTTTTTAGTTTGCGGTTGGCTGTTTGCAGTTGGCAACAGTATTTCAGCCGACTGCTAACTGTGAACTGCAAACTTTTTTCCCCACCCCTGTAACCTGCCGTAAAAAAGCGTGGTCATAGCTAACAAATACCTCGCAGTGAGGTGATAATTATTAACTTTAAAACTAACAGATCATGGAAGATCACGCAAGAGAATTAGGGGTTTTGGTGGCAATTTTAGTTCCCCTGGCCTTATTCGCAATGGTGTTTGGTATTGTTTACCTGGCCAAACGCGAAAGAATGGCAATGATTGAGCGGGGCATGGACCCACGCAGGTATAAACCACAATCGGCGCCGTTTCAAAACTTAAAATGGGGCTTGTTGCTTATCGGCGCCGGCTTCGGTTTATTTTTGGCCTATATCCTGGATAACACCGCATTCAGCAGGATGGGCCAAATGAACGACGGCGGCAACACGGCCATTTATTTTTCACTCATCGCTTTATTTGGCGGCGTCGGGCTATTGGTTTCTTACCTTATCGAAAAAAGGGAAACTGAAAAAAACGATCGGGTTGATTAACTGAAATATCTTTCCTTCAGGATATTTAAATGGTGCAGTTCATGTCCGGCTATCATATAAAGTAAGGCCCTCACAGAAACCGGGTTGCCGCTGGCAATCCCTTTTTGTGTTTCCTGCTCTTCGGTAAGCGAACGAAACAAATACAGGTTGGCCTCGCGCACTGTCTTAAATTCATCAGCCAGGTCGTCGAGCGTCCGTGAATTAAAAGTGGCCTTCAGCATATAAACATCCTGGTCAAAACCGGGCAGGATCGTTTCCTCGCGCGAGAAGCAAAGTACCCGATAAGCAAAGGTCCGCTCGGCATCCATCATGTGCCCCAGCACTTCTTTAATGGTCCATTTCCCCTCGTCATAAGCATAGCCGGCCTTGCCGGCGGGCAAGCTTTTAAAAAATTGATAAGAGCTTTCCTTAAGATCTTCCAGTATTTTTATAATAGGTTCATTGCCAACAAGGTCAATGTATTTGCCATAGTACGGTGCGTACTCGTCAGGCTGCGGCCGGTTTGTCATCTTTTATATTTTTTAATACGATCCTAAAAGTAGTTCCCTTGCCAAGCTCCGAATCGCGGACAAATATTTGCCCGTTGTGATAGTTTTCTATCATGCGCTTGGTTAACGACAGGCCCAATCCCCAGCCCCGCTTGCGCGTGGTGTATCCAGGCTGAAATACGGTCTCGAATTTCGACCGCGGAATACCCTTACCCGTATCGCTTACATCGATAAATACCTGGTTTTTAACCTTACTGCCCGAGATATGGACCTTTATTACGCCTTTTCCATCAATCGCATTCACTGCGTTCTTAAGCAGGTTTTCCAATACCCAGTCAAACAACGGCACATTTAAGCCTGCCCTCACCTCACGGTTGCCGTCCATTTCAAAGGTAATGTTTTTGCTAACCCGCACTTTAAAGTAATCCACAAAATCCTTTACCACGTCAAATACCGGGTGCGCTTCCAATTTTGGCGTCGAGCCGATTTTCGAAAAGCGGTCGGCCACGATCTCCAGCCGTTTAACATCGTTTTCCATTTCGCCGATCAATGGGTCTTCCGCAGCATTGAATTTCTCCTTCATTAACTCGATCCATGCCATTAACGACGAAATGGGTGTGCCCAGCTGGTGCGCTGTTTCTTTAGCCAGCCCCACCCAAACCTGGTTTTGTTCTGATTTTCGCGACGAGCTGAACGCAGCGTAAGCAGTGATCAAAAATATGGCGATAACCGTTAACTGTATATACGGAAAGTACCGCAGTTCGGTCAGCAGCGGCGAATCTTTATAATAAACCAGCCAGGGATTGCCTAAAACAACAAGGTGTATCGGCGCGTGCTGCTTTTTCATATAAGCCAGTTCCGATTGGAAATAAGCCGGGTCGTAAGTGAGTTTTTTATTTCCCTCAGCGGCAAGTTTGATAAAGGTTTTTGTCGAATCCAGGGCCCGCGCAAACTGGATATCGCCCCGGGCGTTCGTTACGATGGCCGGTACTACCGAACTGTCGATCACGGCAAAAACATAGTTTAAAAAATCGTTATCGTCCGATGATAAAACTTGTTTCTGGCTCATGGCCCATACCTGTGCACGCGTACGCTCGGAGCGCCCGATATTTCGCACCAGGTACCGGGTATATAGTAACGAGCCGAAGGCAATTACCAGTGCAAAGCTAAGCAGCGAATATTTCCAGCGTTTTTTTTGCCGGTACGGGTTTGTCATTGACATATAAATCCGGAAGCGGGGCAAATTACGCAAAAAGTTTAGTAGTCGAAAAGCCCGTAGTGTCAGGCCAGCAATCGCTTTTAAAATAACCAGCAGTTACCCTCTTTTCGCGCAGCGAAGAGAGGGGTGATCGAGCGGCTTAGCGATGATCGGGTGAGTACTCATGAAGCGACTTGCCACCAATGCGCCATGGCAATAACTCACCCCGACTATCCCGTACATACGGGACTGGTCGGCCCACTCTTCGCTGTGCGAAAAGAGGGCGAAAAATGTTAAAAACAATTTTCCTGAGTGTCAGGCCAAAACAACTTTTCGCGTTTGGGTCCTCCCTCGTCTCGCACTATCCAACTAAAAACTATCTTTGCAGCCTATGCCAGATAAAAAAGTCAGGGTACGTTTTGCGCCAAGCCCTACAGGGGGATTGCACCTGGGCGGGGTACGCACTATATTGTTCAATTATCTTTTTGCCCGGAAACATAACGGCACTTTTATTTTACGGATAGAAGATACCGATCAAAACCGCTATGTTGAGGGGGCCGAAGCGTATATATCCGATTGCATAAATTGGTGCGGGTTAAACCCGGATGAAAGCCCGATGGCAGGGGGGCCTTTCGCCCCTTACCGGCAGAGCGAACGTAAATCCATTTATCGCGAATACGCCGAAAAGCTGGTGCGCCAGGGCCACGCGTATTATGCGTTTGATACGCCCGAAGAGCTGGAACAAAAGCGTAAAGATATCCCCAATTTTCAATACGGCCAGGCTCACCGCGACAGCTTGCGTAATTCATTGTCGTTAACGGAACATGAAGTTGAGCAGTTGCTTGATGCCCATACGCCGCACGTTATCCGAATAAAGATACCGCCGGATGAAAGGGTGAGCTTTAACGATATGATACGCGGCCATGTTAGTTTTGAAACCAACCAGGTTGATGATAAAGTACTGCTAAAGGCCGATGGAATGCCAACCTACCATTTGGCCGTAGTGGTCGACGATTACCTGATGAAAATTTCGCACGCCTTCAGGGGCGAAGAATGGCTGCCGTCGGCGCCCGTGCATTTATTATTGTGGAACTATTTAGGCTGGAAAGCCGATATGCCCGAATGGGCGCATTTGCCGCTGATTTTAAAGCCCGACGGCCATGGCAAACTAAGCAAGCGCGATGGCGCGCGGCTGGGTTTCCCGGTATATGCCATGAACTGGACCGATCCAAAAACCGGCGAGCTGACACCTGGTTTTCGCGAGCTTGGATTTTTACCCGGAGCTTTTATAAACCTGCTGGCCACGCTGGGCTGGAACGATGGTACCGACCAGGAACTATTCACCTTAGAAGAGTTAGTTGAAAAATTTTCAATAGAGCGGGTACATAAAGGCGGGGCAAAGTTTGATTTCGAAAAGGCCAAATGGTTCAATGCGGAATGGATTAGGAAGTCGGAAGCCGGAAGTCTGAAGTCGGAAGTCAGGAAAGTATTGGAAGACAAAGGCATTAACGCGGGCGATGATGCATATTTGCTGAAAGTTATCGATAAGGTAAAGGACCGTTGCGTGTTGCTGGCCGATTTTTACAGGCAGTCGGCATACTTTTTTGAGCAGCCCAAAGAATACGATATGGATGCGGTTAAGCCTAAATGGACCGATGCCAAAACAGATTTTTTTAACCTTTTTACCGGCAGACTAAATACCGTCAACGAGTGGCATGCTGGGCAACTTGAAAACCTGTTCAAAGCGCTCGCTGAAGAAAAGGCCATTAAACCGGGCGAATTGCTGCTGCCATTGCGCATTATGCTGGTAGGCGGCAAATTTGGCCCCGGTGTTTTTGACATCGCCGAATTGCTGGGCAGGGACGAAACGATTCGCCGCATTGAACTGGCAACGAAGCTGTTTAATTAAGTCCTGACTATAAAGGAGCTTTTTGATCTATAAAAGATCCCCGATAGCTTTCAACAAAAGTCTCCCCAACCAGGGGAGACCCGATAGCTATCGGGTTAGAGGGGGCTTATTAAATACACCGCCAGATTATCGATATGCTGCGCAACCACGGCTATCTGCTCCTGCGCTTCGGCCCAGTTGCGCTGCTCGATGGCCTCGCGTATGCCCGGCAGTGTTTTTACGCCGTAACCGGTGTAAAAGCCAGGCGCGTAAATGGTATGCCGGTACCACGGGCGCCGGGGCAAACCATCCGACAACAACTGCTGTTCGGCACGGTACAGCAGTTTGTTTAATTTGTCGTTGTTGGCATCTGTTTGCGAGGCGGCGGCCCAGGATGCTGCCAGCTTATCCGCGCTCTTTTTTAACGAATCCAAAGCCTTTTTTAAAGGTTGAAAATCCAATTTAGGAACCTCGGCCTTTGCAAACGGCGGCTGTTCATGTTTTGTCGGGTCGGCGGCAAGGGTATAATCGTTGGCCGCGATCAATTGGTTTTCCATAGCCGTATTTTCGCGCATTTTGTCGGTCAGTTCGGTTACTTCAGTCACATATTTACCGATGGTGCTTTCCAGGTTACGAAAATCAAACGGAAGCAGATCGGCGTCGGCCATTCTTAAAATCGCATGGCCCGCTGTCTCCGACAAGGCAACCCCATATCTGAATCCCGGATCTTTAAAGCGCACGTAATCATCATAAGAATCATAAATAGAATGATAATCCCCACCGCCGCCTTCGCCGCCAAAACCCAGGTCCAAAGTAGGGATGCCCAGGTGCTGCAAAAACGAAGAAAAGTCGGATCCCGAACCCAATGCATCCAGCGGATGTACCTTCCTGTCTAAAATTTCTTTTTTGTCCTTTGCGGATGACGCATTTACCAGTTCGCGGGCTTTTCGCCGGTCGGATACGCTAACGTTGGTTTGCGGATCGATCACATCCCGGGCTACCTCGTCCATAAAGGGCTCCAACGCCTGCGAGCCGCCCGAGCCAAGAAATCCGCGGCTGTTGCTGTCCGAATTGATATACACCACCGTTTTTTCCTGCAGCTCTTTTGCATGTTCTTCAGCAAACTCGGTAGACCCGACCAAACCCGGCTCTTCGCCGTCCCATGAACAATAAACGATCGTGCGTTTTGGCCTCCAGCCGGTTTTTAGCAGGTCGCCGAGCGCTTTGGCTTCATCAAGCATAGCCGACTGCCCGCTTATCGGGTCGTCCGCGCCGTTTACCCACGCGTCATGATGGTTGCCGCGCATCACCCATTCGTCGGGCCAAACCGACCCTTTTATTTTTGCGATCACATCGTATGCAGGTACCATGTCCCAGTTAAATTCGAGTTTCAAGTGCACCATCGCCTTACCCGAACCAATATGATAGGTGATAGGCAGCGTGCCCTGCCAGCTCCGCGGAGCAACGGTACCGTCCAATGCTGCCAGCAGGGGCTGCGCATCGTGATAGCTGATGGGCAAAACCGGTATCTTTAATATAGTGCTTGCATCTTTCCTGTCCAAACGTTTGGCATCCTTCGTCGCTCCAACGCCGGGCGTAAGCGGGTCGCCGGGGTAAATAACCATATCCATTACCGAACCTCGCTGAACGCCGTATTCGCTTTTAAAAGCGCCTTTCGGGTAAACATCGCCGGCGGTATAGCCATCGTCGGCGGGGTCCGAATAAATGATACAGCCTATGGCCCCGTGCTCATACGCCACCTTCGGTTTAATGCCCCGCCACGACCGGCCATATTTGGCGATCACGATCTTTCCCTTCACATCAACGCCAAGTCTCGCAAGTGTTTCATAGTCGTCAGGCAATCCATAGTTTACAAATACCAGCTGGCCGGTTACATCGCCGTCGGCGCTCCACGCATTGTAGGTAGGCAGTTGATTGGCCTGGCCTGACGTGGCATCTTCCGCCAGGGCGGGTTCCTTTAATATTGCGCTGTAACGGGTGGGTGCGGTAAGTTCCAGCACACGCACTTTTGGGGTAGGGTACAGTACCGTAAAAGTTTCGATATGGGCATCCAGGCCATAGCTCTTGTATTTTTGAAGTATTTTTTCGGCTACAGCCTTGCTGCCGGGCGAACCCAGGTTGTGCGGGAACGCGGAAAGTTCCTTTATCGTCTCGCCAATATGCGCCGCGCTCAACGACGCGTCAAAAGTTTGTTCTGTCTTTAATTCTTTAGCGGCCGAGGCCGGGGTGAAACCTGAAATATTTTTTTGCGCTTTAGCTGCAAAAATGGCAAGGATAAAGCCGAATGTAATTGTTTTTTTCATTTGAGTGAAGGTGACGGGTGAAAGTAGGCAATTTGCGGTGAATCGGCAATTAATATTGGATCTGCGAAAAGTCACCAAGTCTCGTTGATTTATAATAATTCACTCACAAAATCCCGCATCGCCTTACCGGGATCATGCTGTTTCATAAAATTTTCGCCGATCAGGAACCCGTTGAATCCCGCAAGCTTTAACTGTTTGATGGTTTCGGCGTTGCTGATAGCGCTTTCAGATATTTTTAAAAATTCCGCGGGAATATGTTCCGCCAGCTTAAACGACGTTTCTACCGAAACCGAAAAATCAGCCAGGTTGCGGTTGTTTACGCCGATGGCATCCAGGTTCGGGTTAATGCTTCGTTCAAGCTCTTCCAGGTTATGCACCTCCAGTAACACGTTCAGACCCATGCTTTTCGCCAAAGACGCCAGTTTTTGAATTTCGGCGGGCGTGAGGATCGCAGCTATTAATAGGATGATATCCGCGCCCAGCGATTTAGCCTCGACGATTTGGTACGCATCGATCATAAAGTCTTTCCGTAATACCGGTATGGAGTTGGCCCTCCGCGCGTTCATCAGGTCGGTGCTGCTGCCCATAAAAAAGTTTCGGTCGGTTAACACCGACAAAGCTGATGCGCCCGCATCGGCATATCCTTGTGTAACTTCTTCAACGCTTACTTTGTCGTTGATGATGCCTTTCGACGGCGACTTGCGCTTAAACTCGGCTATGATACCCGTGCGCTGCGGATCGAGCAAATGCTCCCTGAAGGAATAACACGCCCGGTTAAAAAATTCCGAGGCTTCAAGGCGCGCGACAGAAGTACGGCTTTTGGCGAGCTGCACCTCCATTTTTTTATTGATGACGATCTTATCGAGTATGTTCATTACGGCTTGTATTGCAGATTATATAATGCCGGGTCAGTTTGCCAGCCAGTTGTACATCAGTTCTTTCCCGTACTCCGTCAAAACCGATTCCGGGTGAAACTGGACACCCCTTACATCGTATTGTTTATGCCGTAAAGCCATAACGGTATTGTCGGCTTCATCGATAGCTGTTACGGTTAATGAACCGGGTACGGTTTTTTCATCCACCACCCATGAATGGTACCGCCCCACTTTGAAATTTTGCGGCAGGCCGATAAAAAGCTTTTCGTGCTGATCAGTCACTTTTACCGGTGTCGCGATGCCATGCATGGGCTGGTTAAGGTTGTAGAGCCTGCCCCCAAAAACCTCGGCGATGGCCTGCTGACCAAGGCAAACGCCGAAAATGCTTTTTGAAGGCGCGTATTTTTCAATTACTTCCAACAACATACCGGCTTCGGACGGAATGCCTGGCCCCGGCGAAAGGATAATGTTATCAAAAGCGTCCACATCGCCGATGTTAAACTGATCGTTCCGCCACACTTCGCATTGAAGCCCCAGCTCGTTAACCAGGTGTACCAGGTTATACGTGAAAGAATCGTAATTGTCAATGATCAGTATGCGCCCCGCTTTATCGGGGGATATTTTTTTTATCTTATTCATGTCTGCTTCTACGTTATAATTGCTCTGCCAGTTCAATAGCATTCCTCAACGCTGCTATTTTGTTATCCACTTCCTTTAATTCACTTTCGGGTACCGAGCCGGCAACGATGCCGGCCCCGGCCTGGTAATGCAAAACATTATTTTTGCTTAAAAACGAACGGATCATAATGGCATGGTTAAAATCGCCGTTAAAGCCAAAGTAACCGATTGCGCCGCTGTAAAAGCTGCGCTTTGTTTTTTCATTTTCGTCAATGATCTCCATGGCGCGGTACTTGGGCGCGCCGCTCAGGGTGCCTGCGGGGTAAGTATCGGCAACCACCTTAAATGACGACGCTCCCGGAAGCAACTTCCCGCTCACGTGCGATACCAGGTGGATGAGGTGCGAATAATACTGCACCTCCTTAAATGCTTTCACTTCCACATTGCCGCAGTGGCGGCTAAGGTCGTTGCGGGCCAGGTCCACCAGCATAACGTGCTCGGCCGACTCTTTAGGGTCGTTTTCCAGGTTACGTGCCAACTCCGCATCCTTTTCGTCGTCGCCGCTCCGCCTGAATGTACCCGCGATAGGGAATATGCTGGCCACGCGGTTTTTGATCGTGATCTGCGCTTCGGGCGATGAACCGAATATCCGGAAACCGCCATAGTCGAAATAAAATAAATAAGGTGACGGATTGATGGAGCGCAGCGCGCGGTATACGTTAAACTCATCGCCCAAAAATGCTCTCGAAAACGCCCTCGACGGCACGATCTGGAAAACATCGCCCCGAAAGATATGTGTTTTCATTTTCTCCACCAGGGCTATAAACTCCTCGTTCGTTAAGTTCGATTGCTCCTTATTTTTACTTTCAAAGTGGTATTCGGGGAAATTTTTATTCCGGATAAGGTCGGCCAATTTGGCAAGGCCGGTCTCGTCCGTGTCGCTCTCGGGCTGGTTGTTAAATATATAAAGCTCGTTTTTAAAATGATCGATAACAATAATATACCGGTAAATATGATACTGCATAGTGGGTATTGCCCGTGTATCGCCGTCACTGTCTTTAAGCCGGATGGTTTCAAAATGTTCAACGGCTTCATGCGTAAAATAACCAAACAGGCCATTGGATACAATTTTTAAAGGCGCCGAAACGATCTCAAAAGCATCTAAAAACGAATTGATCTGATCGATCAGGTTAAACTCGCCGGAGGCATAAATCTCCTCACCTCCGCCCGGGAAAGTTTTTTTTAACCGGCCATTATCCAGCACCAATCCCGCAATCGGCTCACAGCAAACATAGCTCAGGCTGTTTTCGCGGCTATGATAGTCGGAGCTTTCCAATAACAGCGAATTTGGGAAAACATCCCTGAGCCGCAAATAGATGCTGACCGGTGTGGTGGTATCGGCCAGTAATTTTTTATACGTAGTTATTATTTTATGTTTTTTCATATCTCGTTAATGCCCTGAAAAACAAAAACCCAGCGAATGAGGTTCGCCGGGTTTCCTATTTAGGTTTACAATTGATTAATCGTTCAGATCAAAAACTTATCCGGCAGCCAACATTTAATGGGTGCCACCAGTTACTGGTATGGAATGTTTTGATCATTACGGTCACAAATTTATAAAGAAATTCGAATTACCAAATTTTTTCTGAATATTTTTAAGCTTATGAGCCTATAATAGGAATCCTTCCTGCCAATATGGTTCCGATGATTATTAAAAGGCCTACCAGGTAATATATCGCTACCGTCCGATGCTTGCTTTCGGGCATCACGATTTTTTTGGATTTGCTATACCCAATGGTGATCAATACAATGGCGATCAGCATCATCACCCAATGTTCAACGGTGAAATAACGGGTGGTATCGTTTTTCATCGTATTGGCGTTAAATTGTACGTTCGGGCTTATAAAAAACAACACGATCCCGATAAGCAGTTGGGTATGCGCCGATATCAGGGTAAATAAGTTTATTTTTCGATTGAGCTCCGTATAAGGCTTTCTATTGAGCCAGCCCAGCAACGATTGAATAATAGCTGCTATTAAAAGCACAAATATGATGTACCTGAAGCCCGAATGCAGCTGCCTGAAAATTGAATATGCGTTCATAACTTGAAAAGTTTTCCGAATATACAATTTTAGTCGTAAGTCGTAAATTTCCAGAGTAGCTTAACAGGGCAGACGCATTAAAATCATTTTGATAATTGCTGCTTCAAAACCAACCTAAATTGAGGAGGCTCCGCTGGAGCCCAGCTCAATTGTTATTTTTTTCTATAAACAGGAGGCTCCGCTGGAGCCTATTCACTGTATTGTTCAAAAAATTTCGACTCCATTAGGAGTCGCGTGCTTATAGAAAACATAATCCTGCGCATTTTGGCTCCATCGGGGCCTCCTCTCACCAACTATCTAATCCAAACCCTCCCTAAACTATTTTAATGCGCCTGCCCTGGGTAGCTTAAGGATTAAGCTAATACGTTTCGCTGAACGAGGGTACCTCCTTATGCCCGGGGGGTTCTTCAGACGATTTATGGGTAAGCCGGCCTATCAGAGCTTTGGTCTTATCCCACAGGCTGGTTACGGTATCTTCGCTGATATATCCCGAAGCCTTTTGAGACACCAAACCTACCAACGCTTTTACAACGAAGCCGGAGTTGCGGAACAGCGTTTTATTTAAGGTAAACGGCACCAGGATGCGCGATAATAACCCCACGTAGTCCATGTGAAAAATGCCTTTTTTTGTACCATCAGCATCGGCCGAGCCGGAAAACAACGAATAAACGGTCGCAAAAGTTGCGCTTGGGCTGCTAAAACGCTGGCCTATTGCCGTCCGCTGTTCCTCTTCCATTCCTTTGAGCCTGGAAATCTCGGCTTTTAGATCGTTTACGTTCCTTATCGCGGTTTCCATGGTTTTATTTTTTAAAGATCTTTGAAATAAATGTATTGGCTATTGGCCCCTCCAGCGCGCGTTTGCTGCGTTTTAAAATAAAGGCAAAGATAAAATAGCCTATCGCTACAATGCCAAAACCTTTCCAGGTGTCTTTTAATATATCGCCTAAATAAAAAGCCAAAGCAAAGCTGGCAAATATGCAGGCAAATACGATACTGAATATAACCACGGCCTCGGCAATGATACTGGCAATTACCGACGACCCGCCTTCAATGGCCTGGTATTTTGCCAATTTTATCCGGGTTTCAGCATATTCTTTCAGCTGATCTATAATCGGTGGGGGAGTTTCCTTTTCTACATCCATATCATTAGTTTAAGGTCCCGGATAAGTAGTTATCCGGGACGTGATAATTAAGCATGTTCCAGGTCGTCCTGGTATTCCGCCGCAGAGTCGCCGGCTTTTGTTTTAAGATTGTCGACAACTTTATCTTTCATATTCATAAGGTTATCGATCTCCGCTGCGGCTGTCTCCTTTATGGAGTTGCCCAGGTTCTTTAATGATTCTGCCAGTTTATCCCGGGTTTCACTGCCTTTTTCGGGTGCAAATACAATTCCTAATGCTGCTCCTGCCGCAATCCCAACCAGTAATGCGACAAATACTTTTGAGTTATCGTTCATACACTATTAATTTTTAACTTGAATAATTGTTTTTATTATGATTAAATATCTTGTCAGATGTTACCATATTATTATGGTTGTTTACGTGTCGGGGCCCGTCCTGATGCGTTCCAGCCGGTCCGCTGCCATCCTGTTGGTTTCATAAATTTCCAGCAATAATAAGAAATAGGAGAGTAATAACGGGCCAAACACCAACCCCAGTATACCAAAAAGTGGCAGCCCTATAAAAACACCGATAATGGATATCAGCGGATGCGTATTGGCCACGCGTTTGTTAATGATCATTCTCAGGAAATTATCAACGTTGCCAATAAACAACAAGCCATAAGCCAAAAGTAAAACACCTTTAATGGTATGCCCCTGCGCAAACAAAATAATACTGGCCGGAATACTCAACGTTGGCGCTCCTACAACGGGCAAAAACGAAATGAATGCACCTATCACTCCCCAGAATATCGGGTCGGGGATCCCAAATATCCAAAATCCGTTTGCAAGCAGGAAACCCTGTGTAACAGCTATTATTCCCTGGCCAAGTACATTGGAATAAGTGGAATTACGTAATGCCATGGCAAATCTTAACGCGTGCTGTTCGCGAAATGGGGCATATTTTAACAATACGGCTTCGAACTGGTGAATTTGCACCAGCATAAAATATAACAGGAAATACAAAACAAGCAGTGTAATAAAAATATTAGCGAAGCTTCCCAGTATGGACGGAAACAGGTCGGTGGCGTATACGCCCAGTTTCTGCAGCGTATTTTCGGCGATGTGGGGCTGGTTAAAATGATAACCTGCATAATCGTCGATCTTGGTTATCCAGCCCTGCAGATCGAAAGAATTGCGGTTAAGCTCGGAGATCTTGCCCACAACCATGATACTTAGCGCTAAAAACGGGATCACAATTACGATCAGGGAGGTAAGGATGACCAATATAGCCACAAGCGACTTATTCCAGCGTTTTTTCTCGACCATAAAAAGGTAGGCCGGCCTGAAAATGGTAAACAGCACGATGGCGCCCAATATGGAGCTGAATAAACCGCTTAAAGCATAAAATAAAAAACAGCCTAAAATAACGATCCCGGCAAGGATGATATTGTTACGTTGTTTATAACTAAAAACTGACATTGTGCAAAAGGTTAAGTGTACTCAATAAAGCGCAAAAGCTCTAAAAAGTTTTAGCGTTTTATGATCTTAGCTGACTGCCCTGCAAATATTCGTATAAAAATCGGTCGTTACCCGACTTCGGTAAGCACCTTATTTATTGTTTCGGAGCTCATTATTATCGAATCCATGTAGAATTTACAGTCTTCGGAAGGATCGGGGATCTCATAACGTAACTGTTCAACAGCCATATGGATGTTTGAAAGCTGATTTTTAATGTCGTGCCTTAAGGTACGCAGCATCTCAGCATGACTATTGTCGGTGTTTGAAGATTGTATGTTTGCCGGGGCTTTCATCTTATTTAATATTGATCGCCTTCATCTTATTATAAAGGGTCTTCCGGTCGATATTCAATATTTCCGCTGCCCTTGTCTTATTGAAATTAACTTCACGCAAAACTTTTAAAATAGTTTCGTACTCGGCCTCAAGCGCGGCGTTTTTCAAATCGTGCCTGTTTTCTTTGACCTCGCCCACCTCGGCGCCGCTGTTAAAGTCATAAACCGGTATCTTGAAGTTCGAAATTTCAAGCGGTAACGATTTAACCTGTATTTCGTCCCCCTCGGTAAGCAGGGTGGCTCTGCGTACCACATTTTTTAATTCGCGGATATTGCCCTGCCAGCGGTAGTTGGTGAAACATTCAACCACCTCGGGCGAAAACGAAAGTACATTGCGGCCAAGCTCGTGGTTTGCAAGTTTCAAAAAGTGTTCTGCCAGCAGCATAATATCTGCCCCGCGTTCGCGGAGCGGTGGTATGTAAATGCTAAATTCGTTAAAACGGTGATAAAGATCTTCGCGGAAGCGGCCTTTCTGTATGCTATCCTGCAGGTTCTCGTTGGTTGCAATAATAATTCGTACATCAAGGTTGATCTCTTTGGTGCTGCCTATGCGTTTTACCTTTCTTTCCTGCACGGTTCTTAGCAAAGCCGCCTGTATCTCGTACGATAAGTTGCCAACTTCATCCAAAAATAACGTGCCCCCGTTTGCCATTTCAAAATGCCCGATCTTTGTATATAATGCGCCGGTAAACGATCCCTTTTCATGACCGAAAAATTCACTGGCGGCCAATTCCTTGGTAAGCGACCCGCAGTCCATGGCAACAAACGGCTGGTTGTACCGCGGGCTGTTGAGGTGAATGCTCTTGGCGACCGACTCTTTACCCGTGCCGCTTTCGCCCATTATAATAACGCTATAATTGGTAGGCGCCACCAATTCAATTTGCCGTAACAGCTCTTTGGAAACTTTACTTGTCCCAAGCACAAATTCTCCGGCAAAAGCCTTTTTTTTGCTCTCTTTTGAAGATTTATCACTTGTAACGGGCGGGGCCGGCTTGTTCTTATCCTCAACTAATGCATAGTGGGTTTCGATGGCTTTATTGATCGTATTTAATATTTCATCGGGATATAGCGGCTTGGTTATATAGTCGTACGCGCCCATTTTTATCAGCTCCACGGCCATTTTAATATCCGAATAGCCTGTGATGATGATCACGCCCGTTTGAGGATACTGCGTTTTTATGTTTTTAAGCATTTCGCGGCCATCGGTATCCTCTAATCTAAAGTCGCATAAAACCAGGTTAAAGTCGCCGTTTTTCAGGTACTCCATCCCCATGGTGCCCGTTGAGGCCGTTGTTACTTCAAAACCGTTGCGTGTTAAAAACTTGGAGAGTAGTAACGCAACATTCACTTCATCATCAATGATGAGTATTTTTTTCATTCGTACAGATATTTATAACCCAGTTAATGTGAATGGGCATTAGATAGCAGCGTAATTTCGTAAAATTATCCGGTACTTCTATCAAGATTGTTACAATACCGGGTTAAATACTTATCGTGCTAATTTATAGGAAATTATTTACAAAACAGCTTAAATATTCTAAAATTATGCTCCTGTTTTTTGCAAAAAGCGTTATTCGCCTTTGAAACCCGGCTTGCGTTTTTCTAAAAAAGCGGCGGCGCCCTCTTTCATGTCCTTAGTGTCAAAGCAATTTCCAAATGCTTCGATCTCGCGCTCAAACCCGGCCGGCCCTAAACGCGCGGCGTTCACAGCCATTATAGCCGCAGCAACAGCAAGCGGCGCCCGTAAAAGGATCTTATTCAATATTTCCTCAGCTTTATCAAAAAGCGCCGGCTGACTTACCACGTGATTAACTAACCCCAACTGGCAAGCCTCTGTGGCAGTGATCATGTCTGCTGTCATGATCATTTCAAGCGCCCTGCCCTTACCAACCAGTTGCTGTAAACGCTGTGTGCCGCCGTATCCGGGGATAAGTCCCAGTGTCGTTTCGGGCAAACCCATTTTAGCCGTGTCCGCTGCAACGCGGATATGGCAGGCCATACCAAGCTCCAGGCCACCGCCCAGCGCAAAACCGTTAATAGCCGCTATAACCGGCTTTTTGGCATTCTCAATAAAATCAAAAACGGTACCCTGCCCATGTCGCGCCATTTCGCGCCCGGCAGCGCCATCAAAGTGAACAAACTCTGCAATATCCGCACCCGCTACAAATGCCTTTTCCCCGGCGCCAGTAATTATAAGCCCCCCTACAGCCGGATCGTTAAAGGCTTCGGATAACGCGGTATGCAATTCCGCCAGCGTGGCCATATTCAGGGCATTCAATTTACCTTCGCGGTTGATAATAATATACCGTATACGCTCTTTGTCTTTGATCAGCAGGTTTTGGAAGGGCATAGTCGCTTGTCTTAAAAATTCCGGTTCTTTTGCACCCAATCGGTTATATATCGCACGATATCGCTGGTATTTGTGCCGGGGGGGAACAGTTCGCCCACGCCAAGTTGTTTTAAAGCATCCCTGTCTTCCCCCGGAATTATGCCCCCGCCGGTAACCAATACCTCGTCCATCCCTTTTTCTTTTATCAGGTTCATGATCTTTGAGAAAACCGTCATATGGGCGCCCGAAAGGATAGAGATGCCGATGGCGTCCACATCCTCCTGAAGGGCTGTATTGACCACCATCTCGGGCGTTTGCCGCAAGCCGGTATAGATCACCTCCATGCCCGCGTCGCGCAGGGATGTGGCTATAACCCGCGCTCCGCGGTCGTGCCCGTCAAGGCCAACCTTAGCCACCAAAACCCGGATAGGGCGGTTAAACGTCGTGCTCATAATTTATTCGAAGCTAAAAAACTCTGTCAATGTTTCGCAGACTTTTCTGCAGGTTTTCTCGTCCATTATCCCTAATTTTTTTATTAATCTTAGTTTTGATACCGAGCGGATGTGATCCAGTGCAATTTGGCCATTTTTATTCTGAAAAGTGCAAACTACACGGTGCGGATACGGTTTTATTGCCGAGGTCATCGCAGCCACAGTTACGGTAGCCAGCAAGCCGTTAATTTCATTTGGAGAAATAACCAGGCAGGGTCGGGTTTTGCTGATCTCGCTGCCGATAACCGGGTTCAGATCAACCAGCCAAACGTCGAAACGCTTAACTACCATTGCCACTCCTTACCGCCCGCCTCATCAGCAAAACCTTCAAGTAACTCTTCGTCGGGTTGGTGGCCGCTTTGTATCGCTACTGATAGCTGCTCTTTCCAGCCTTCCCTCGCTTTCTTTTTTGACTTGATCAATATCCCGTTTTCTAACGGGTCGATCTCGATATTGCTCGAAAGGTCGTATTGTTGTATAAGTAATTTTGGGATCCGTATACCAAAGGAATTGCCGATTTTAATAAGCTTCGTTTCCATTTTTCAAAGTTAGCACAAAGTAATTACAAAATGAAATAACAGCAAATGCTCGGAAGGCCCGTTTAAACACAAGCTGCGCTGGAATCATTAAAACAATATAATATATTGCTATAACAGGTAGTTCCGCTGAGACTATAGCGACTTTGAGTTCCGCGCCGCCAGCGGAGTCGCGTGTTTATAGTCGTTATAACAGCCGGTTCCGCTGATACTATTACGGCTTTCAGTCCCCGACTCCGGCGGGAGTCGCGTGTTTAAAGTCGTTATAACAGATAGTTACGCTGATACTATTACGGCTTTCGGTCCCCGACTCCGGCGGAGTCGCGTGTTTATAGTATAAATAAAGTAGCAGAGGGCTCCATAGGAGCCTCCTGATGGCCATTAATTTTTAACCGCGATTTCCACAGTATAAACCATTCATTATTTCACTCTATTGAACGGTTATCTTATTTTTGCCGTTCTTAACAACAGCATGAGCGAAGAACGATCATTAAATTTTATCGAGGAAATAGTTGAGGAAGATATAGCCGCAGGCAGGCACGGCGGCCGGGTGCTTACCCGTTTCCCCCCCGAGCCAAACGGCTATTTGCACATCGGCCATGCCAAATCCATTTGTTTAAACTTTGGGCTGGCGCTTAAATATAGTGGTAAAACCAATCTTCGTTTTGATGATACCAACCCTACAAAAGAGGATGTAGAATATGTGGACAGTATTAAGGAAGATGTAAAATGGCTGGGGTTTGATTGGGCGAATGAGCTGTATGCCTCCGATTATTTCGATAAGCTTTACGATTTTGCGGTAACCCTTATAAAAAAGGGCCTGGCTTACGTTGACGATAGCACGGCCGAGGAAATAGCCGAACAGAAGGGAACGCCCACAGAACCGGGTGTTGCCAATCAATACCGTAACCGGTCGGTGGAAGAAAACCTGAATTTATTTGCTGATATGAGAGCGGGTAAATTTCCCGACGGCGCCAAAGTGCTGCGTGCTAAAGTTGACCTTGCATCGCCAAATATGCAACTGCGTGACCCGCTGATGTACCGCATTAAACACGCACACCACCACCGTACAGGTGACACCTGGTGTATTTATCCCATGTATGATTTTGCCCACGGGCAATCGGATGCTATTGAAGAGGTAACGCATTCGATTTGTACGCTCGAATTCGTACCGCACCGGCCGCTATACGAATGGTTCATCGGGAAGCTGGAGATATTTCCGTCAAAACAGTATGAATTTGCAAGGTTAAACCTCAACTATACCGTAATGAGCAAGCGCAAATTACTGCAGTTAGTTGATGATAAGCATGTGGAAGACTGGGATGACCCACGCATGCCAACCATAAGCGGGTTGCGGCGCAGGGGTTACACGCCTTCCTCCATCCGCGATTTTTGCGAACGTATCGGCGTGGCAAAACGCGAAAATATGATCGATGTGAGCCTGCTTGAATTTTGCATCCGCGAGGATCTGAATAAAACAGCGTGGCGCCGCATGGCCGTGCTCGATCCTATAAAAATGATCATTACCAATTATCCCGCCGGCCAAACCGAAATGATGTTCAGCGAAAATAATCCCGAGGCTGAAGGCGGTGGCGGGGGGAGGGATATTCCTTTTAGTAGCGAGCTGTGGATAGAACGCGACGATTTTATGGAAGAGCCGCCCAAAAAGTTTTTCAGGCTCGGCGTTGGCCTGATGGCGAGGTTAAAAAGCGCATACATCGTTAAATGCGATAGCTTTACAAAAGACGCTGATGGAAATATAACCGAGATCCATTGCACCTATATTCCCGAAAGCCGTTCGGGAAGCGATACCAGCGGCATAAACGTGAAGGGAACCATTCATTGGGTAAGTGTGCCGCATGCCAAAAAGGCCGAAGTTCGTTTATACGACCGGCTGTTCAGGGTGGAAGATCCATCCAACGAAGACGGCGACTTTAAGGAGTATTTAAATCCCGATAGCCTGCATATTATTCCTAATGCCTATATAGAAGCCGACCTGGCCGGCGCGCTACCCGGAAAGGGTTACCAGTTTATTCGCAAAGGATACTTTACGCTCGACAAGCACTCTTCGGCCGAAAAACTGGTATTTAACCGTACGGTTACACTGAAAGACGGCTGGGTAAAAAAGTAAGCCGCTGGTTTGGGTGCACGGGTTTACCTGGTCATATTGATCCTGTCGGGCTCAGCCACCTCAATTTCAGGCCGACCTTTATAAAGGATGAAAACCCCGGTAACGCAAAGGGGTTTCCCTTTTAAACCAGCCCAGTTTAGGTTGATCTTATTTCCTTTTACCGCAATGGTATATTTCTGGTTTGGATAAGCGCCGCCCATATTCAAAAGGGTAAGCGTGTCGCTCACGATCTTCAGTGAGTAAATGGTATCGCATAGCGTACCGGTTTTACCGAGTCGTTTATTGAAATCAGCTTCGGAGAAACGCTCCTGGGCGGTGGCACTACCGATATAAAGGACGAACAGTAAAGCCGCAGTTAGTATTTTTTTCATTGATTAATTAATGAGTTCATAAAAATAACAATATAAGTTATAACCGGATAATTCTTATTTTGAGGTGCTATTGAAGCGTTGTTCCATCGGAACAATTCGTTGGTAGAAACAAGTAATTATGTTAAAGCGTTCCGTTAGGAACGCCTGGTGGGCGCTATTGCAGTTCTTTAAAGATATATTCCTCGGCCCAGTCTATGTCAAATAGTGTCAAAAGCTTCCTGTATTCATCCAAAAATGTTGTCTTTTTATGATGTATTTCCTGATTGATAATATACCGTACGACTTGTGGAATCTGACTTTTCGAATATTGATGCCCGAAATGATAATAAACGTGCTTTTAACTTTAGAGCCGTCTGCAGGCGTAAAAGTGACCTGGAATTTTAAGCCTGTTTCACTGCTGTTTACGTCGATGGCTCCCGAATTATCGTCGACTTTTAGTCCATCCGGAAAGCTGGTAAATGTGCCCGGAGCAGCAGAAAGGGGCATAACGATATTTTTGCTGCCGGCGTCGTTTATAAACAATATCGAGTCTGCATATAAAGCGTTGCTGACCGTTTGTACAGTATGCAGCTGCGCCGGCTTATCCTTTTTACACGACAGTTGCTGTAAGGTGATGCAAATCACGATAAAAAAAATAAATCGTTTATAGACCGGCGTATTGCGCATTTACAATTAGAAATAAAATACCTGATATCCCCTTAGTACGTACAAAAGCGCAAAAGGTAACCATGCCGGGCCAACTTTTTTATATAGTACGGCTTTTCGAAAGGGCTTTCAAGGGCGCTGCGTGAGTGCGATGCTCAAGATGCTTGTCGGTTAAGTGTGGACGCTGCGGCATCTTATCGAGGCATGCGTTTTACCTTGCAGGTGAGATGCCGATATGCATCTGCATGACGGCTCAATTATTTATTTCGAATATGTTTGGATTTAACCTCGACCCTTCTGATCTATTGATGCCAGATGGATCTTAAAGGGACGATCATTGCTTCCGGAAACTGACCGGTTTCTCCATTTATTTGCAGCCGGCTATACGGTTTTGTCGGGAAAAACAAGGCGGTCATTACGGTAAGGCCGTGATCGGCAAATACTTCTACGGATGAATTGTCGATCACCAGCTCAACATCACCTGTTAAAGCTTTTGAAAGGCGCGGCGCATACGCTATCTTTTTAAATTCAGGATTAAAAGCAGTTTTACCGGACATCGACCGGTTTATATAATAGCGGTTGGCCGACCTGTCGTACCCAAAAACCAGCTTTTCGTTGGCATCGTTTGAAAGGGTGACAGCGTAGCTATGCGCCGTTTTTGTTCGCAACTTCAGCAGGTATTGAGCGGGAACGTCTTTTTTTATTTTGCCGTGCAATACTTCGGCGGTTAAATGTTCCGGCTTTTGTTCTATGCCGGTAAGTTCCTTGACGAGCCCTGACCGAAGCAGTATCTCGCCATTGACGTTCTCAAGCGAAAGTTCCCGGGGGATCGTCATGGCATTGCGCCATTTGGTTGTGGGCAGCTGATTTGCATAGGTCCAGTTACTCATCCAGCCTAAAAATATTTTGCGGTTGCCGGTATTGCTCCAGGTTACCCCTGCGTATTCATCCGGGCCGTAATCCACCCATCTGATTTTATTATCCAACGGGCGAAATTTCGTGCCGTCAAAGCCGCCCACAAAATATTGCGTTGCCGATCCGCCGTTTGGTCCGCCGGGATTCACATTGACGATCAACACCCAATAGGCTTTTCCATTTAATGTTAAAGCGAACAGGTCGGGGCACTCCCAAACGCCGCCATGCGCGCCTGCATCTTTTCCAAATTCACTTTCTTTCTTCCAATTTTTCAGATCAGGCGACGAGTAAAAGGTGACACGATCCAAAGTCGCTAATGTCATTACCCACTTATGCGCCGCGGCAAACCACATCACTTTTGGGTCGCGGAAATCGCGGATGCCCGGGTTTTTCAGTACCGGGTTGTGGGCATACTTTGTCCAGCTTTTACCCTCGTCAAGGCTATAGGCGAGGCTTTGGTTCTGAAAGTCGTTTCTTCCGGCCTTCTCCCCTTTCGGGTCATGATGTGTAAATATCGCCACCAGTGGCACTTTGCCACCCTTTCCAAAACCGGCCGTATTACGGGCATCGACCACCGCGCTGCCCGAAAAAATATATCCCAGGCTGTCGGGGTACAAAGCAACGGGCAATTCCTTCCAATGCACTATATCGCGGCTCACGGCATGCCCCCAGTGCATAGGCCCCCAGTTGATACCGCCGGGAAAGTACTGGTAAAACAGGTGATAGGTATGGTTAAAATAAACCATCCCGTTTGGATCGTTTATCCAATGCGCTTTAGGCGAAAAGTGCAGCTGCAGGCGGTATTGCTCATCGTATTTTTCGGTGTCGGCCACTTGCGCCAATGTCTGCCGGGGGTGGAAAATTGCGGCCGCCAGCAATGCTACTACGAGTTTTTTCATTGATTAAAGATAGCTTAATACATCGGTTCTGCGCCATCGGCCAACCTGCGGAATGTAAAGGTTCGGATGCCGTCGATTTCCGCAAGTAAAATGAAAGCCTTAAATCGAGACGTGGGCGATTTACAGGATCGGTTAGACCACTGTAAATACCGTAAAAACACCCCTTGATGTTATCATTTTTTGTTTTAACTTAGATTGTCAGTTCATTGATAATGAATTTGATAGCACTTCTAAACTAAACCTTATCGGAATGAAAAATTTTAGCCTTTTTTGTGCAGCGTTGCTGCAGATGGTGTTGCTGCAGGCGTCTGCACAGCAAAAGCCGGCCGTAAAAGATACCACGGCCCCCCATCCGGTTGCCAGCGCCAGCCTGCCGCAAACCAACCTGATTCCCAAAGTGATCTCGATTCGCACGGTGCACGCCAACGCCTCGCAGGATACCAACGCGAAAACCACTGCCAAACCTATAGTTGCCTACCCCAACAATATTGTGCGGTTTACTATTTCCGAGCCCCTGTCATTTCTGAACTCGCGGCCAAGTGACAACGCAAAGGTTGTGATGTATGTTAATGGCGTGGAGATGAAAGGCATTTGTACCGGTTGGTACAGGAATATCTCCCGTGTGCAACTTAACAGCGGGCAAGTCCCGCCAATGGGCAAGACCGCCGACATTGATATCATATTGAAACGAAACGACACAACAAAAAGCGCCTGGAACTTCTTTTACAGCAACACCAAAACGGAATGGGACAATTTTGTGGATGTTGATGCCTCCATCGGCTGGGAGGGCATGTCGGCACTGCAAAAAGACGCCGGCGTCAATAATCTGACCATCGTTTATTATTACTTCTGGACTTTCTGGATATGGACCGGGCTGTTTGTCGTGATCATCCTGGCTTTCCTGCTGCTGGCTGTAAAAACGAGCGCCATCCGCGATACACCGACAGGTGCATACAGTTTGTCACTGACGCAATTGCTATTCTGGACGGCGCTGGCCATCGGCGCCTTTATTTATACGCTGGTGCTTACTGACATGCTCAGCTCATTTAATCCCTCAATTTTGTATATGCTTGGTATCAGTTTGGGAACCACGGGAGTGGCCAGTACCATTGACAGCAGGTTTAATCAGTCGAACCCCGATCTGCCAAAAAAAACGCATACGATTTTTATTAAGGATGTGCTGACAGATGGGACAGAATATAGCGTACAGCGCATCCAGGTATTTGCCTGGAACCTGGTACTGGGGATCTACTTTATATTCTACACCATCGACAACAAAAGTATGCCGGAATTCTCCAGCACGCTGCTGTTCCTGGCAGGATTTAGCTCAGCATCTTACCTTGGGGCCAAAGTGCCGGAAAACAATACCGCAAAAACCGCCGGCACGACGGCCGGTATAGCACCAAACGCAGTAGGATAAAGCTAAAGCCACAGCCATGCAAACAAAAGGAAAATTTATTTTGATGAACCTTCAGGAGTTTGAAGGTTACATCGCCAACCTGGACCTCACCGGCCTGCGCAAAATAACACATATTCAGAATCATCATACCTGGAGCCCTTCCTACCGGAACTTTAACGGCACCAACCACTTTGCCAAACTCGAAAGTATGGAAGCAGATCACATCGCCCGCAAATTCGGACAGATCGCGCAGCATTTTACCACTTTTCCAGATGGCACTATTGCGGCCTGCCGCCCGATGTCTCTTGAACCTACTTGTATACATCTGCACAATACCGGCGGGATATGTATCGAAAACCTTGGCAACTTCGATATCGGCGCGGACAACATGACCGCCGACCAGCAATATATGATCGTTCAGCTGAATGCACTGCTGTGTTTTAAGTTTAACCTGGTGGCCGATACCACCGATATTGTGTATCACCATTGGTTTAAACAAAGCACCGGCGTCCGCGACGGGGGAAAGAACGATCCGCAGCTGAAGGACCACAAGACCTGCCCGGGTACGGCTTTCTTTGGTGGAAACACGGAAACGGCCGCCACCTTATATTTTATACCTGCTGTACAGGAGGCATTAGATGCATATATGGCACAGCCGCCGCAAATAGACGGCCCGGCCGTTATTCCGGGAACAGTGAATGCAGAAGTCCTGAATATTCGCGGGGGGCCGGGTACGGGCTTCGGCATCGTCGGCACGCTGAAAAGGGGAGCGGAAGTCCTGGTGTTAAAATCTGAGGGGGAATGGGACTGCATTGGTGACAACCGCTGGGTGAGGTCCGACTTCATTGCTTTAACACCGTCGTCATGAGAGTGTTCGTAAACCCCTGACCGTGGTCGCCGCCTTTGCTGCTGTCACGTCCGTTCCACAAAAAATGAAAGGCTTGAATCGAAAGATTTGAGCCTTTTTTTATAGCCTCACCCTAAATTTCGAAGCATTTATGAGCGCCTTCAAGAAAATTAAACCGCGAATAATCCCTCTCCTTTAGAGAGGGCTTTAAAACCCAGCCCCTTCCGGCTCGCGGGCAAAAGCCGGTTTTATTTACCGGTTAATAATAATCATAATATAATGCTTGTGAATTCAAAAAACTTTTAACTTAGCATTAACCTTAACCACTTAAATATGGATATACAAAAGCCCGCCCGGTTCCAATACTGAACCATTCCCCCATCGTAGAAGTAAACCTTTATTTAAAACCTATAACTTATCATTATGAAACTTCAGGCAAGTAAAGCTGACCTTGTAGGCCGGCAATCGTCCGACTTCGAAACGGACAAAGCGGCGCTTTCGGCGCTCATCCAAACGGCGGTAAACGTCGAACTATTTACCATCCCCTTGTATATGACGTCGCTGTACTCCATCCAGGGAATGCACCAGATCACTGGCAATAATACTTTGTACCAGGGGCGAAAGTGGCCGGGGCTGGCTCCTACCTTTAAGCCGGGTGGTCCTGACCTGGGCAATATCAAGGAAAACGCACTGGCATTCAATACTATTTTCAGCGTGTTTGTTGAAGAAATGCTTCACCTGCAGCTGGCGTCGAACCTGGCGAACGCACTGGGTGTTACGCCCGTTTTTACGCAAATGTCGCCCGCGCCGGGCTATAACTGGACGGTGTATGACAAAAACAGCACTATTTTACCCGGCATCATCGACTTTAAAGATTGCAAGCCGGTTTGGCCCGAACCCACAAGCGGCAAGGCCCCGGTGCACTATAAAGATATGCGGGTAAAACTTGATGAGCTCAATCAATCGCAAAACGAGCTCTTCCTGGCGATCGAGGCCCCGGAAGAAGATGCTATCGGGCGCATCAAACCGGAATATTATGCCAAATATATCCATACGGCGCCGTTCAAGGATTGGCAGAGCGGCGATGCGCTTCCGATGCTGGGCAGCATCGGGCTGATGTACCAGCTGATATGGGATTATCTCGGCATCACCTATGATGATAACACCACACTTTTTGAAAAAGTGTATTCGCCCGGCGCCTTGCAGCAGGACGTGTTTAACGCCTCCTCGCCCGGCCACCCATACCGCGAGTACCAGGGGTTTGAAACAACCATTGACGGGTGGGTACCGGAAAAAGCCAAGGAAGTTGTATTCAAGCTGATCAGCGCGATTACCGACCAGGGCGAAGGCAGCGGCATAAAAAGGACCATCGCGAAAAGCGCATTTGGGCTGCAGGCGGTTCAACCCGACTACCAGGCGTCGGAACTGGCTTTGGAAACGAACTATCCGTCATTTACCGATGCGGGCAAACCGGCGCCATCTTCGCACGCTTATGCCCGGGTTGATAACGATAAAAAAGACCATTATGAACGATTCCTGGACATCAGGGCAGACCTGGAATCGAATAAAATAGTTACCTGGCCAACATGGCACAAAACAAGCGGCGGAAAATGGAAAGCCGAAGATTTGAAAACACCGGATTACGATAAAAACAAATACCCGCTGCCAAAAGCCGAAGCTATTGCCGGGGCATTGAACAGGTTGAATGATCCGAGTGGCACCGGTAATCCGAATGATCCGAAACGCCTGGCTAATTACAAACAGTTTTGTGAAATTGCCACGGGCGCCATCGCCGGTATCACATCGGTGCTTGACAATTACTGGAAAAACAGCAGCGTTGGTTTCCCTTTTCCATCCATGGGCGGCTCGGGCGACAGGCTGATGATGTGCTGGGCCGTGTTCGGGCAGGTACCTGATCTTTCAGTTCCGGTTCAGCAAAAACAAAAGAAAGCGCTTTACCATGCCTGCCAGGGTATTGATTACACGGATGCCAAGGTTGATAACCATTGCGCCTCTGCCGAAATTTACCACAACTGCCGCGGCTCAAATTCCTGTAAGGGAGAAGGTGGCTGCGGATTTGTGCAGCAGGTGGGCGAGTCGAAATCGTGCGGGTCGAGTGTGATGAGTTCAAAGAACGCCGGGCCGCTGTGCGGCGGGCCAAAGCCGCCACAGCCCATGTATAGTGCCCCGAGCGATAACCTGTGCGCGAGTTTTGGGGGCTGCGCAGTGCCGATTTCAGCTTCACAGATCTACCCCGTTATCAGTCAAACTGGCGGGAGACAAATAGTGTCGGGCATCATGGAACTAAACGATTTTGTTAAGCAATCCGATGGTTCTTATAGTACCGTGCCCCTGCCGGCCGGAAAAAATACGATCGAATTTAACACGGGCGAGCTTGTGCACGATATTGCCTGGAAGTCGTACGTCGACGTATTGGCAAGCCGTAATCCGCCGGTTCCCGCACCTGAAAAGCCGGTAACCAGTGATATCCGTATGGCCTTCCCTCCGTCAACCTGATGATAGATCCAACTACAACAAAACGCCTGGGCCTGCCGGATTTAGGCCTGGGCGTTGGTTTACGCACCAAACACTACGATCACCTGATGAAGAATGACCCGGTGGTGGACTGGTTCGAGATCATCAGCGAAAACTATATGAACAACTTTGGGTATGCCCGGCATGTGCTGCAGCATATCGCCGCCATACGGCCCGTAGTTATGCATGGCGTATCCCTATCGATAGGGAGCACGGACCCGCTCAATTTTAATTATTTAACACAGCTGAAGGAATTGGCCGACCTGGTAAAGCCGGTTTGGATATCGGACCACTTATGCTGGACCGGCGTGGCAAATTTAAACACCCACGACCTGCTGCCTATGCCATTAACGCTGGAAAGCCTCCATCACGTAGTTGACCGAGTGATGCAGGTGCAGGACTTTTTGAAACGGCCGCTTGTGCTGGAAAACCCGTCGACTTACCTGCAATTTCAGCATTCCACTTTGCACGAATGGGAGTTTATGAGCGAGCTGGTTAATAAAACCGGCTGCGGTTTGCTGCTTGATGTCAATAATGTGTTTGTTTCAGGAACCAACCATGGCTTCGACCCGGAATTTTACATCCGCAACATACCGCATCATGCCGTAGTGCAAATGCATATTGCGGGACCGACCGATTGTCATACACATTTGCTGGATACACACGACCAGCCTGTTCCCACCGAGGTATGGAAATTATACCGCCTGGCGCAGCAGCTTACCGGGGGCGTGTCAACATTGCTGGAGTGGGATGCCAATATCCCGGATTACCCGGACCTGGTGGCCGAGGTCAACAAGGCGAGGCAGGTATTGCGCGGCGATTTCCCCGATGTCCCGGTGTATAGGCTTGCAAAAGATGAGCCGGTGTCGAACCCGGTTGATCACCAAATCAAGATAGCTTATGAATGAGTTATTAAATGTGCAAAAATGGTTCACCTCCATACTGGTTAAGCCAGGCACGGTAATTGAAAAAATAGCGCTGGCCGACCGCCATTACGGTTTAAACCACCAGCAAATCATCGATGCAACGGAAAAACTTTCGGCGCCCGAAAAGATCGGGATCTATGCGAGGGGATATTTTTACCGGCTGCTGGAATGTATGCGGGCCGAATTCCCGGCGCTGAGGGAACTTATGGGCGATGAATTATTTGAAACCTTCGTAAGGAGCTACCTGGTGAATGCCCCTTCAAAAACACCCGACTTATTTGACCTGGGCAGGGATTTTCCGGCCTTCCTGAAAGCTTCACAATCCACCCTGGATCCACATTTATATCCCGATCCTGCAGTTTTTGACCTTCCTGTAGAAATGGCCGTGCTTGAACGCACCCTGTCCGAGGTTTCCAGGTGCCGGGGCGCCGAGGATACCGCGGATCCGCCAATGACACCTGAACAATTGACCTGGGCCTTCGGGATGAATGATTTTAAGGCAAGTCCGGCCCTGCGGCTGCTTCGGCAACAATTCGCCATCATAAATTTTGTGAGAAGTGCATACCACGAAGAGAAAGCGCCTGCGCCCGAAAAAAGGGAAACCTTTGTAGCTGTTAGCCGGAAGAATTATAATGTGCGGATGCTGGAGCTCGAAAAGTGGCAATATGAGTTCCTGCACGCGCTCCAGTCCGGCGAAAATTATCGGACAGCTATCGAAATTGCAGTTGATGTTTGCTCCATACAAACTGACGCGTTAATGGCTGACCTGTTGTTTTGGATACCACTGGCGATTGACACGGGTTACCTGGCGCCTGCAAGCTTTGATATTTAAGGGAGACAATTGTTTTTGGTTAAGGGTGGCCGCTTAGCCGCGCGGGGGAACCCAAAAACAGATCAACCCGCTAAATAAAAAAGCCGCCTCATATTAGTTACGAGACGGCCGCGTTAAGTTGTAATTGTTCCGGCTGGTATACTTAGAACGTAACTGTTATGGGCTTGGCATCATAAGAAACGAACTGATTATTGATTACTTGTTGGACGAACACATTGTAAGTTTTTGTTCCGGTCATGTCCGGTTCATTGACCGTAATCTGATAGCTGTAAACCGTGGCAGGGAAATTGACACCACCAACCTCAGAACCGCCGCAAAGCCCCTTGTACACATACAGCGTAGAAGGCGATGTGAATGCCGAGACGTTACAGTTGGCCACTTCGAAGGTTATAGTTTTATTGCTTTCATCCACCTTGATCACTCTGGCATGCACGATGCCATCCGTAAAGGCTGAACAGCTGGCATTTTGAGTAACGGCCAAGCAGTCGGTATAGCTTCCGATTGCGGGAACGGCTGTTGCACCAGCCCCTTTTGAGCTGCTACTGCCGGCATTGCTATTTGGCGTCCCGGTACCATCGGTGAAATAACTAATCGTAGGATCAGCCGCGTTTGAACTGATGGTAACAGGCGAATTAAAATAACCTGTGCTGGTTGGCGTAAAAGTAAGCGTTAAATTCACGCTGCCGCCGGCCGGTACCGTCGCGGTATGCGGACTGACAGAGAAAGGTGAATTAGTGGCTACACCGGAAATTGTAATCTGGGCGTTACCTTGATTGACCATTGCTAAGGTTATAGACGCACTGGTATTTGCTGGTACGCTGCCAAAACTCATCGTCCCGCTTTTGATGACCAATTGGCCGGTGGCCGTGCCACCTGTACTACCGGTACCTCCGGCTCCATTTGTGCCACCCGTACCACCCGTGCTACCGGTACCTCCGGTTCCATTTGTGCCACCCGTACCACCTGTGCTACCGGTACCTCCTGAAGAACCGCCGGTAACATAGCTCTTATTATAAAACGGTACTTCTATAGTCGGTAAATCCTTCCGAAATTTTAGATTGAATAAATCAAAAGCTTTCAGGTCAGCATCCACACCAAAATCCAAATCGAAATTGGCATTGGCGCTAATGATATTGTTGGTTAAGGATACCTCGACGGGAATGGAGGCTTGTGCGTTCAAGTCGATATTGCCCGACAAAGCCAGATCTGTAATCCCAAATGGAATTAATCTCAGCGACAGTTTCGCATACGGATCGAGTTTGGCCGCTGCGGTAAACTGCGGAAACTGGCTGGTAAATGAATGCGTTTCACTTTTGATCGGTTCCCAACTGCCATTTCCATAGGATTCGCCTACTTCATCCGTTGCGGTATTGGTAACGCTGACCGATGCTTTTTCCGATAGATCGCAGGTGACACCAAGAGTCAGCAATAGCTGAGCCTCAAAAGTGACTGGTACCCCGGCATCAAGCTCAACCGGCGGCAATTCAATGGGTGGCAGCTGGTAGGACAAAGAACCCGTGAATGATTGCCCATTTGAAGCGGCAATTGTGATGCTTTTAACCGTTACAAGATCAGCTTTAAATTCAGTAACCCGTGCCCACGACATCGTCAAAGCTAAGTTCAACGTGCCTTTTATAATAATTTGGCCACTGACGGTCACAGCACCAAAATTATGTGTAAACGGTATAGATTTAGAAATACCTACTGACAACTGCGCCCTGTTGTTATTCAATGGATCGGCCAGGCCTGCGGCATAAGTCGCATCGGGCAAGTTCCGAAACAGCTCATCCGATGAAAACGTGCGGTTAACAGCTGTATTCAGTACTGCATCGCTCAGGCGCGCCATAGTCGTATGGCAGACGATAGTACCACCAGAACTAGTAATGCTGGTGACCTTCCGGAGAAAGCCGAGGGGCGCAATGGTGCTTTTCCCGCTTGACAGAATATTCCCGGTTTGCAATTTCTCGCTGACGGCGACATCCTTAAAAGTTACACTCACCGAGTCCACACTCAGCAGTGCTGCATTCAGCGTGGTGGTTGAATCAACCTTTACTACACCAGGCGCCAAAAGAACGGTCGCAGGCGATGCGTTTGTTGGGCTTTTTTGGGGTGAACTGTTTGTTTCCTTCTTACAGCCGTTTAGGCTTGCAAAAACGATGATGAGGCCTGTTACAAATAAAGGCTTCAGTGTTTGGCAAGTACACAACCAAAAACGATTGGCTGCTAATGCGATAATGTTGGTCATTAGTTTTAAAATTTTCATGGTTTTAATTTTTGTTTAGATATTCAGTTGATGGTTTCAAGACCGACTTAGATATTGCTTTTGTCCGTAACCTCGTTTTTTTGTTTGTCTTTTTTGTTTTAACTTTCGATGGCCTTAAATACCTAATACAAAGGTGTTTTGGTATTTTTGGCGGGTCAACGATTTTCCAAAAAATCCAATTATGCCGACGCCTTACCTTTTTCAGCAAATGAACGATCCTGCCAGGAAGGAAATACCATTTTGGTTGAAGGCCTTAATTCGGGATAGATTTATAAAAAATCTGTATGGTAGGACTGACACTTTGCCCGGTAAGGTATTTAAACTTAAAAATCTTGTAGATAATTTAAATAAATACAATCGGACCGAGCATAACGGCGCATACCAGCATGGTTATGATGAATTACGGGCAAGTTGGGGTGGCAAGTATTCCCGCGTTATCAGCAAAAGTTACAGAAATTTTTTATGTCTGTATGCTGCGGGAATGGATTGGGACGCGCTTTGCAATAAGTTAGAAGTTACGGAAGATGAGTCCTATTATGATCCAAATTATATATATCAGGCGCAGCAAAAAGAAAAATCTACCCCGAACAAAAAAAAGGCAGATGATGAGTTGACCGATGTTAAAGAATTCCTTATTGAGGCAGCTAAAAAACCTGATACACTTGAAATTATTAACAGTAAATCCTTTGAAAAGGAACGAGCGTTAAGCGAATTGGTTAAATCTAATGATGCGAGAAGCTTTTATACATCCTTCAACAATAATTACCTATATCTCAAGCGAATAGTCGCCAACGAAATTCATGTTAGCCCCGATAATACATTAAACGTTTACGAAAAATCGGATGGGCAAAAGAGTTCTTTAAAGATCAACCAGATACCCGCTCTTGCTATATCTGGGCAGGCGACGCTTTTGAAAATTACTGGGGTGGGTGGCGCGGGTAAAAGCACACTATTATGGCATCTTATTAAGGAATTGGCTACTGAACAACAAGTATATTACCTTATTAAATGGGATATCTCAGCAATTGATTATATTTTTCAAGGAGTAAGTCACACCAGTCCAGTGATACTTTTTCTTGACGAGATTATTCGAGCAAATGATGAAAACGATGAGATACTGAAAGTCGCTCAGAAATTAGCTATCTATGGCTTGGATTATCCGATAATTTTAATTTGCACTGAAAGAAATTTCAGGTATGAAAAGTTTAAAGGCAAATGGCAATTTCAAAACAACTTCGGCAAAGTTTTGGATTTATATTATTCAAATAAAGACCTAAGAGAAGATGTTTTTCAAAAAGTAATGCAGTTGTTGATACCACGGGAGGATATTTCATTTACCTTAGAAAAAGAGTGCAGGAAAAAATTTAATGAATTCGGCTTTGAAAGCCTTATAGACAGTAACTACAATTTAATTAGCTACATTTCAAATAAAACTTTAGACCTTTCCTACTCTTTTGAATGGAACGATTGGGAATTTGCTTGCGATAAGTTTAATAAAAATTATAAGGACCTATTTAAGGTAGTTTCTTTCTTCTATCGCTTCGGTGTAGAAGTTCCAATTGATTATCTGTCTGAATATTATTTAAAAGAGCCTTTTATAAAGGATGATTTACTAAAATTATTAGGCAGTTTTCAGAATGAATATTCGCCAATCATTTTCAATCAAATTCGGGGGACACTGCGACTTAGGCACGAAAAAATTGCTGAATGGTTTTTTAAATTAACACCATCCGGTTCGTATTTAGAAGAAGATTTTTTTAGCTCGTTTATAAAAAACATCAAGACAAAAAGCTCGGCTTATTTATTCAGAAATCTATTCAGAAAAAACCCTGAATTTGAAAATACTTCATTTTTTCGATTACTGTCAAGCGAACAAAAACTACAGATTATCAACAGATATTTTTTATCTATTAACATTGATAAATCGGAATATACCGAAGATGAACAAAAAATGCTCATGGAAAAGCATTTCTATCTTTTTAATCAGGATCAACTTGACGAAGCAATTGAAACACTTAGAGATATCTTGATCGCAGATAAAGATAATATTCATGCACTTACAAGAATTGGTTATTGCCTTCAAACTGAATCTCCGGAATTGGCAGAAGAAAAATTTAAGGAGGTTCTACAAATTGCACCAACAAACGGAAAAGCAACTCTGTCATTACTGAAATTATATTATGACCACGGCGACCTGAAATTCGAGACGCATTTAGAAGATGTTTTTCATTTGGCTAAGGATAATACAAATTTTGCCTTTGAATTTTTGGACTACATCGCGGAAAATTTCACCAAAATAGATCGAAAGCTGACGGATATGTTAACGAGGTTATGCCCTGCTAATATTCTATTCAGGTTGAAAATTATAGACCTTTACATTCTAAAGAAAAAATATGAGGAAGCTACATCATTAATCGAAGAAGTTAATCAAACAAATGAGATTTCAGATAAATTGAAATTAAGGTTAAGTCAATACCTAATAGATATTTATGAGCGAAGGGATTTTGACAATCTCGCGAATCCATTAAGCAGAGCAGAGCAAATATTATTTTCAACCAGAAATCACCAGAAAAGCTTCCAGGCTAATCTATTACTTGGTCGCATATACAGTAACAAGGGCAATCCCGATGAAGCAATCAAATATTTCAATATCTCGTTCAACCTTGACAAGCACAATGATATAGTCTTCAAAAAGATTGTCGGATATTATAGGGATTTGTCAAAAAACGCCGGAAGTAACGAAGTTTCACTCAAATATTTATTGGAGGCTCAAAATTTCATTCAGCATAGGATAGATAGGTTTCATGGCACAAAAGACAATTTGGATTTGATAAATCTAGAACTGGCTGTTATTAAAAATGAACTTTTTAAATATTTTTTATCTTTAAGCAAAAAGGAACCGCTATATATAGATGATGCTGTCAATATTTTTATCACTTGCGAAGGAATTCTAAAATCTATAACTCAAGCCATCAATGTTCAGATAACAGGGGTTGTAGAAACATTTTATTATAACCCTGTTTACGACACCAAAATTTATATTCACTCTAAAGCAAGTTCGCTGCTAAAAATCTTATATCTGAGAATCAATGATGCAGCTTTTAAGGATTCGCTAGAAATTATCAAATCAAGGGAGTTTTTAGCAGAAGCTCAATTGATATTAGACAAAGCATTCTTATTTGATAACAAAAATCCCATACTTATTAATGATTTGTTGGAGGTAAATCTAAAATTAAAAAATACTTCGATAATTAATAAAATTGACAGTATGAATTTTGATGACTTCAACATTCCGCAAAAGAGGTCGTTATGTAAATTATTGTTAAAATATGGCTATAAAGATGTAGTAAAAAGGTTATTGTTATCATGGCCATTTTTAAATAGTTCGGATCCATTTGTCAAGAACGATTTGGTTTTTTTGTATACCGAATCTAGTTTGTATGGCCACGCAATTAAAATCATGGCTGAGATTTCAGGCTCGAGCAATTACGTATTGGAACTTTACGAAAAGCTAGCGCTTTCAATTCCACCTGTAAAAAATTATGATCGCATTAACACTAAGATTAAATTTTCGAAATATTTCTTGGAGAACTCGGCTAGTGGGAAATACCGGATGCACCTTAATTTATGTGAGGCGGTTTTTAAAATCGGCGAGATTGAAAATAGTCGTATCTACTACAATGAGCATATTTTATCAAAAACTCACGTTATGTTCAAAGTCAAGAGCGCAGAATGGATGCCTGATTTGCTTCATAACTTACTTCATTGGATTGGTAATATTAATAATTTAAAAAAGCCAATGTTTTTAATAGAGCGGGTATTCGATAGTCTGTTCGCTCTCGAATATGATTTCGAACAAGTAAAGCCGTTTCCCGACCCAACTGTACCGTTTAATGAGGAGATAAAAACAATCGTTAGAACCGCATTAAATCCCTTATTTAACTTGATGTTAAGCAGGAGTAAAATCACTGAGGAAGTATTCCGTTTTTTAAAATACATAGGAAGTAAATATGATAATTCATTTTTATCTCAAACAATCATTAGAAAGTTAACCCACGAATCGTTAATAAATAAATTAAGTAAAACTGATTACCAGCAATTGTTAAAAGATTTTGAGTCTGTGATAAAATCATTTGAGGGCAAAAACAGAAAAAGCATGGATTTTCAACTTCTTCTGGGAAGGTATTATTTACAACGATTTATGTATTTTGAATCTAAAAGACATTACAACGAAGTTTTTCGTGACAGTAGGATTAGTAATGTTCAAAAATGTACTTGCTTTGTAGGTTTCGCAAAAATTGATATTACAATAATAGAAACACAAAAAAGCAAAGCTTTTGGTGGTTCCTTACAAGTTATAAGCGAACGTCTTCAAAACGCTCATAAAAATTTAAACCGCGCTCTGAAGGCTTTTCCTGAATTTTCATATGCTGAAAAACAATTTCAAAGGATATACGAACTGAATCGAATTCTAAAGTTAAATTTAACCTTCTAGTTGATCTAATCTTAGTAAATCTTGATTTAGTTAAATTCCATAGTTCTTTCAAACTCAATAAAAGTGCGTTAAACCATATGCTACACATTAATTCCAGGCGGCTTATGGAGCCTAACGGCACCCGCCCGCGTTTTATTAATCGGCGGCTTCTTTGATTTTGTTGCTGTTTCCCTATTTCTGCTCATTTTCATCCATGCAATTTTTGGGTTTACAGGAAAAATAGTTAATTATTTGATTATCAACTATTTAATCGATAATTAGCTGAAAAAGTGTAAACCTTTGTAAACCTTTTAATGGTGAGGGGTGTGGTGAGTGGTGAGTGGCATGGATTAAAGAGCCAAGAATCAAGAGGCAAGAACCAAGCCAGGGAGTTGAAAGCACAAGCCCGCGTACAATAAACCCGATTGAAGCGAACACGGAGTAAAGCGTAAAGCGGGGCTGCAGAGATAGAATGCAGGGACGATCGTTTTCAAAAGCCCTCCGAATCCCTTCAGCCAGTGTTGCGGGCGCGTTTCTTTTTGAGTACCCAGTACAATCCCTTTACATTGAGCCTGTAAACCGGCAATTGGGTGATGAGCAGTATTTCTTCGAGCAGGTCGAGCCCGGTGAGCAGGGCGCAGAGGTAAAACAGCCAGAGCAAGGGCGCGGGGGTAAAAAAGAAGCTGATGATAAAGGCCGCTTGCGCCACCGCCGCCACTTTTGCCGTATAGGTATGGAAGGCGGTCATTTTGCCGTAGCGTTTGAAAGCGAGGCCCGCCTGCACCAGGAACAGGAGGATGAGGAGGGCTATCCATATCCACTGCGCCAGGATAAAGTGAAAGTTGAGCCAAACGATGCCGATGATGGCCATGGCGATGGTAAGATCGTCGGCAATGGAATCGAGCCGGGCGCCGAGTACGCTGATGGCGTTATAGCGCCGGGCGAGGTAGCCGTCGATGGCGTCGGTTAAAAAGCTGACGGCGAGCATCCATTTAAAAATAGGAAAGAGGTTAAAGAAAATAAGCACCAGAAGCACGGGCGCGGCCACGATACGGTAGATGGTTATGCCATTTACGAAAAAGTATATGGGCCTGGATCTGTTCATACTGTTTATTACGACCGCCTGGTGTTTTCGGGCGGCTTATGGAGCATAACAACACTTAGGGCATTTTGTTGGTGTACCTGGTATCGGCCTTTGCGCTCCGTGGTTCGACAGGCTCACCATGACACCCTGACTTAGGTCTTCTGTGATATAACCCGGATGCATTGGTAGGTGGCCTTTGCGCTCTGTGGTTCCCTTCGATAAACTCAGGGCGGGCTGGGCTCACCATGACATCTGCGCTTGCGGTGATACAACCCGGGTGCTTCGGTAGTGGCCTTTGCGCGCTGTGGTTCCCTTCGATAAACTCAGGGCGGGCTGGGCTCACCATGACACCCTGGCTATGACATCTGCGCTTATAAAAATCATACGCTTATTGAAACGGGGTGCCGGTAGAGCAATAACCCGTAGGGAACCTTGGGATCGATCCAGGTTGACTTTGGCGGCAGTATCTGGCCTGCATCGGCTACGGCCATCAGCTGCTGAACCGTGAGCGGACAAAGGGTAAAAGCAATAGCCGACGGGTATTCGCGGGTAAAGGCCAATAGCTCCTGCATCGCCGTCTCGCCGCCGAAATATTTTAACCGCTTATCGGTGCCTGGGTCGGTTACTGAAAATACGGGCGCCAATAATTGCTGCTGCAAAATACCGGCATCCAATGCATCGGCTATGCTTTCGCTGGCGCAGGTATGCGGTTTGGGCGTGAGTGTATACCATGTATTTTGTATCAGCATACCTACCTCGTGCAACTTCGACGGTCGTACCGGCTTGTTTCCCGGCGATTGCTCTATGTCAAAATTATCCGTCATCTGCCTGAGCAGCCGGTGCCTTTCGATCGGTTCGTCCGGGAGGTAAACCCGGTCGTATTCCCGGATGCGCAACTGGTCGGTAGCGATGTATAATGATGAGATCGTGTCGAAAACCGGTACGCCATTAGCGCGTTGTTCTTCGGCCAGCCTTGCGGACGAAGCCAGGCGGTGGTGGCCGTCGGCAAGGTACGCCGTTTTTATTCCTGCGAATGCGGAGACCAATTGTTCAATTACTTTTTGATCTTCTATTTTCCAAAGCTTATGCATCGCTTCGGCATCGCCCATCGTTATTGCGTTAACATTTGCCCTGGTTTCGGCGATAATACGGTTGATCGTAACGTCGGGCGGATACGTTAGCAATACAGGGCTTCCCTCCAGGCCGGCGTGCTCACGATAATTTTTCAGCCTCCTGACGCTGTCGGCAAAGGTAAGCTCGTGGGTTTTTATGGCGCCGCCGGTATAATCCTCTAATGCGGTGAGCGCCCATATCCCGGTTTGGCGATAAGTTTTATGAACGATCTCGTAAACATAAATACCTGCTCTTTCTTCCTGCCAAAGCTTTTCGCGGGTTAACAAGTCGTGAAGCCTTTGCCGGATATCCGCATACGCTGCCGCCTGTCCTTCGGGTGTCTCGGGCCTTGCCCTGGCGCCGGATTCGAGGATGGTTTTTAACGGCGGAAGCACTTCTTCCGTTCGCTCATTTTTAAACATCACGATCAATTCCGGCGAAGTGAACACCAGCTGACCGGCATGGTCGGGATCTGGCCTTATCGCCCGGAACGGTTTTATATTTGGCATAGCGCGGTTGAAAAACTGAGTATTCAATAAACTGAAAATGTTTGCGTTTGTTCTTGACGAACCGCTTATCCCAATTTTTACATGTAAAGGACAGGAGCAACCTGAAATTACTTAAACGATTTGTCTATCTTGCCTTAACCAATTAAATCGTAATAGCAGCCGATGAAAAACCTCTCAATTTTATTTTTTTGCTTATTGCTTGCCGCGAGCAGCGCCGCCCAGGTAAAGATTGTACGGCCTCTGGTTGAAAACCAGTCGAACCCGATCAGCATCGATGCTTTAATACCCCGGTTTAGCTGGCAGCTGGCGGCGGGCGACAAACGCGGCGTTATGCAAACGGCTTATGAAATAAAAGTTGGCAAAAGTGTTGACCAACTAAAAAACGGGAGGCACCTGGTTTGGAATTCGGGTAAAGTTCATTCGGATGAATCGGTTTATATAGCCTATAAAGGCGCGCCCCTGGAATCGGAGCAAAAATATTACTGGCAGGTGAGGGTTTGGGACAATTCGGGGAAAGCCTCTGACTGGAGCGAGCCGGCCTGGTGGCAAATGGGATTACTAAAACCGTCCGACTGGGAAGCAAAGTGGATAACGCCGGGGTTTATCGAGGATTCGGTTTACCGGCCGAGCCCTTTATTCCGCAAACAGTTTTCGCTTGCAAAAAAAATCCGCTCGGCAGTGGCCTATATAACCGCGCATGGCCTGTATGAAGCCCAGATCAATGGGCACCGCGTAGGCGATGCGTATTTAACGCCCGGCTGGACCAGCTATAACAAGCGCCTTCAATACCAGGCTTATGACGTGACATCCTTACTGAAGGAAGGGCAGAACGCCGCGGGCGCGGTACTGGGCAACGGTTGGTACCGCGGGTATGTGGGTTACAATCCCAAGCCAGGTTTGTACGGAAAGGATATCGCCTTGTTGTTTCAGCTGGTGGTAACGTATACCGATGGCAGCAAGGCAACCATCGTTTCGGATGATAGCTGGAAATCATCAACCGGGGCCGTTCGTTTTGCCGAGATCTATTACGGCGCAACCATCGACAACCGGATGGAGCAAAAAGGCTGGTCGACCGTGAACTTTAACGATAAAAGCTGGTCGGGGGTAAAAACACAGGATTTTCCCAAAGATATTTTGGTGGCCACTTACAACGAACCAGTGAAAAAGCACGAAATATTTAAGCCCGTAAAAATATTCAAAACGCCCAAAGGCGAAAAAGTTATTGATTTTGGGCAAAACCTGGTGGGCTGGGTTCAAATGAAGGTGAGCGGCCATGCAGGCGATAAAATAACCATCTCGCACGCCGAGGTAGTGGATAAAGCCGGGAACTTTTATACCGACAATTTGAGGACGGCGCGATCGCAGGACGTTTATATTTTAAAGGGAGACGGTGTGGAAACGTTCGAGCCCCAGTTTACCTGGCAGGGGTTCAGATACATACGCATCGAAGGTTATCCAGGTGAACTGAAGCCTGAAAACTTTACGGCTGTGGCACTTTATTCCGACATGCGGCCGACAGGAACGTTCTCGTGTTCCAACAACCTCATTAATCAATTGCAGCATAATATCCAATGGGGTCAAAAAGGCAATTTTTTGGATATACCCTCCGATTGCCCGCAGCGCGACGAGCGCCTGGGCTGGACCGGCGACGCACAGGTATTTTCGCGCACGGCATCGTATAACATGGACGTCCATAATTTTTTTGCGAAATGGCTAAAGGACGTCGCCGCCGATCAGTATCCCAGCGGAAGCGTTCCCTTCGTGATTCCAAATGTGATCGGCAAGGGCACCACAGGGCCGGGCGGCAGCACCGGCTGGGCCGATGTAGCCACCGTTATTCCATGGAATATGTACCTGGCTTATGGCGATAAACGCGTTTTAGAAGATCAATATGCAAGCATGAAAGCCTGGGTTAACTATATGCAGGCCCAAAGCAAGAACGATCTTTGGAATACCGGTTTTCATTTTGGCGACTGGCTGTTTTATAGTTTGAACGACGATACGGACGGCAGCTCGGCCATTACCAATAAATATTTAATAGCCCAGTGTTTTTACGGGTATTCTACCCAGCTGCTCATCAATGCCGCAAATGTTTTGGGTAAGCAGGACGACGTGGATTATTACACTAAACTGCTCGCTAAAATTAAAGAGGCATATTTAAAAGAATATGTAACCCCTAACGGGCTCATTTCATCAGATACCCAAACTGCCTACGTGCTTGCGCTGCAATTCGATATGCTGCCCGAGAACCTACGGCAACAGGCAGCGGCAAGGCTGGTTAGCAATATCCGCAGGTATAATAATCACTTAACCACAGGGTTTTTAGGAACCCCCTATTTATGCCATGTTCTGAGCCGCTTCGGGTATCCAAATGTGGCTTACAGGCTTCTATTGCAGGATACTTATCCCTCGTGGCTGTACCCGGTAAAAATGGGCGCAACCACTATCTGGGAGCGCTGGGACGGCATAAAGCCCGACAGCACCTTCGAAACGCCAACCATGAACTCCTATAACCATTATGCCTATGGCGCCATTGGCGATTGGATGTACCGGGTTATAGCAGGCATCGATACAAAAACGGAAGCACCGGGATATAAACAGATCGTTATAAAACCAACCATCGGCGGGGGCTTGCTAAACGCGAATGCCGACTATGAAACCAACTATGGAAAGATCAGTTCGCACTGGAAACTGGAAAACAATAACCTGCTGATGGACGTCGACATCCCGGCTAATACCACCGCAACGATTTATATTCCTGTTAGGGGGAATAATGATCTCGTTTCAGAAAACGGAAAACCCATATCGGCCGTGCCCGATATTAAACTGGGTTCGCCCGAAACGGGATATGTGGTTTTAAATGTCGGCTCCGGGAGCTACCACTTCAGCACTGCTTTCGATCAGTAATGAGCTAATACGTCATTTTCTGAACATCGAGAATATCCAGATGATGAGTAGTATAACAACAATGACCGCAATAATGCCGACAGCGGCCCCTGCTTTAAAAATTCCGCCGATCACCGAACAGCTGCTCAGCAGCATAAGTACAACGAAGACTGATGGGATATATAACTTTTTCATAATTGGTTTTTTATCATATAATGTTAAAAAAGCCAAATAGTTTTAAGCGAGGGGTTTATTACAGGTATAGATAAAAAAAAGCTTCCTGGAAATTCCCGGAAGCTTTGGATATATTTTTGTCCCGCTTGCAGCGGAACGGATTAAACTCTTTTTGATTTGATACGGGCTGCTTTACCGGTCAGCTCGCGCAGGTAGTATAGTTTAGCGCGGCGTACCTTACCCGAGCTGTTTACTTCAATTTTATCGATGTTAGGGGAATTGATGGGGAATATACGCTCAACGCCTATACCATTCGAAACCTTACGAACTGTAAACGTTTCGGTATTTCCTGTACTGTTACGTTGAATAACAACACCCTGGTAAACCTGTATACGCTCCTTGTTCCCTTCACGTATTTTGTAGTGTACACTGATGGTATCACCGGCTTTAAATGACGGAAGCTTCCTTTTTTCTACTGACTGCTCTTCAACAAATTTTACTAAATCCATGATTTTTAGCTCTAAAAGCGATTTTTACGGGGTAAAAATCGGCTTGCAATTATAGGGAAATTTTTTTATAAATAAAAGAGAGGTTTATAAATTTGTTTGTTGATGAAGTGAGTGGTTTATTGGGTTGATTAAGTTGATTGAGTTTGTACCACAATCAGGATGTGTTTTCAATACCAATTACAACCATTCACCTAATCAACCTTTCAACTACTCATCTAACAAATCCGGCCTTCTTTTCTTAGTACGCTCTACTGCTCGCTCAAAGCGCCATTTCTCCACTTCCGGGGTATTGCCGCTTAATAAAATGTCGGGCACCTTATGGCCCTTCCAGTCGGCGGGGCGGGTGTAAACGGGCGCATCAAGCATGCCGTCCTGGAAAGAGTCGGACAATGCTGATGTTTCGTCCGACAATACGCCCGGGATGAGCCTTACCACGGCGTCAACCAAAACGGCCGCCGGCAGCTCACCACCCGACAATACATAATCGCCAATGGAGATTTCCCGCGTGACGTAAATGTCACGAATGCGCTGGTCGATCCCTTTATAATGACCGCATAAAATGATGATGTTTGTCTTAATTGACAGCTGGTTGGCAATGGATTGATTGAGCGTTTCCCCATCAGGCGACATAAAGATCACCTCATCATATTCGCGTTCCGCTTTTAACTTTTCGATACAATTGGCAAACGGTTCGATGGTCATCACCATGCCGCTGCCCCCACCATAGGGGTAATCGTCAACGCTTTTTTGTTTCTGGCTGGAGTAATCTCGCAGGTTGTGCACGTGTATTTCGGCGATCCCCTTTGTTTGCGCGCGCTGCAAAATAGAGTGCGCGAAGGGGCTTTCCAATAATCCGGGTAATACAGTGACAATATCAAAGCGCATGGAGCAAAGATAGGGTTGTTGAGCAGAAAGCAGAAGGACTAAAGCTGAAAGCCAGAAAATCGAGATCAGGACAATATCGAAGCTTTTGTTTTGACACTGCAAATCTCGATTCGGGGATTTATAATTTCCGGCAAATTTCCCAATGATGGCCGAAAGGATCTTTGATACGCCCCAGGCGGTAGCCATAGTCCTGGTCGGCAACGGGATAAATTTCAGTGGCACCGGCGGCGATCGCCCGTGCGGCCATTGCATCAGGATCGGCAACAATCAACCCCATCCTTATCGTGCTGCCACCTAAGGTTTCGGGGCTAAAGTTGCCGTGCTCCGGCGACTCATCCGCTATCAAAAACCTCAACCCGTTTATTGACAATTCTGCAACGACGGCGCCATCCGGATCAGTAAGACACATCACTACGTCAGCCCCGAAAGCGCTTTTATAAAACTCGATAGCGGCAGTACCATTTCTGACGGACAGCGTTGGTAAAAAAGCTGTTTTAAAATCTTCCATAAATTCAGCGCAAATCTTTTTGTATTTGCCAGCGATGGCCGTGCGGGTCAACGATCTGCCCCTGCCGGTAGCCGTATTCATAATCCTGCGCGGGCGACTTCAATGTGGCGCCGGCTTCAAGTGCGCTTGCAATTACCGCATCAACGTCCTCCACAAAAAGTCCGATGGTAACCGTAGTCCCGGCTAATCTGATCGGGCTTGAATTGAATACACTTGTTACTTCGTGCAAATGAAACAATGCGCCGTCTATTTCCATTTCAGAAACATGGATGCTGCCATCGTCATTGCTAAAGCGGCGTATCTCAATCGCTCCGAAAGCTTTCTTATAAAAATCCACGTCTGTAATGCCGTTCTCGATGGTCAGCTCCGGCGCGAAAAATGTTTTCGGTTTCATATTTATTTGCCTGTTATTTTTTCATTGTATTAGCCGCGTCCACAATATTTATGCCCTCAATAAACGCCAGGCCATTTTCGGCGGCAATTATCCGCGTAAGCGCAGACGTGACCGGCGGATGCAGCCATACGGCTTTTGCCGTCAGTGGCAAAGCATGCTTTTCGATGATCGCAGCGTGCTCTTCTTCGGGGCGGTAAATGTTTATAATATCAACGCCCTGCGGAGAGTTCTCTGTTTTCTGAAAAATCAAATAACCTTCTTCCCCGCTGTTACACGGAGAAAAGCTATTTCGATCTGCGGGCTTATCCGGCACAATTTGCGCTATTGAATAGCCACCCGGACTAAAGCCATAAACAGTGAAGCCGGCCGCCAGCAATGCACGCGGTACGCCCGGATTGGGCCAGTCCACCAAAAGAATGCTGGTGGCCGAACGTAATAGTTGAATAGAATCCGATTTCATGATATTATGTTAATCTTCCTCTTCAAGCATAAAAATTTCTTCAAGCGGCTTGCCAAATACGCGCGCAATTTTTAAGGCCAGCACGGTTGAAGGCACGTATCTATTACTCTCGATCGAATTGATCGTTTGCCTCGAAACCGCTACCTGGTCGGCAAGATCACCCTGTGTAATATTTTTTATTGCGCGCTCAACCCTTATATTATTTTTCATGATCACCCCTCCCGCCTTAAAGAGCTGTTCAAGCGAAAAATAACCCACCTGAAACGAATGATGAAAAACAGGAGCGGTACCCAAAGATTCAGCTCAAGGATATGCGCGATATCATTCACAAAAATCAGGCTGGCGATTAAAACCAGGTAATTGACAAAAATAGCCCAGCGTAACGAATCCAGCCGCACCTGCCATATTTGCTCATCTTCCACCTTTTCCCGTGAGAAAGCAACAATAAACAGGCCGAGTGCCATAACCAGCGATGTGCAAATAAAAAATAAGTGCTCGCCGGTAAAAAGAGTGGCATCAACGAGTGGCTGATCCAGGGGATTGATCATGCCGTTCGCCCTGCCGATGACAGACATCGGCACATGCGCAATTACGAGACCCCAGCCCAGGAAGCGGCACCAATGGGGAAATAAAAAGCGTGATTGCATGATTTGTAAAGTTTAATGGGTACTATATACTAAATGGGACAAGAAGCCCAAATGTACAGTTTGCTTTACATTTTGACAAATAAAATGTACTTTAAATTTTGTGAAGCGAATTGAGAAGAAGGGCGACGAGTGAATGCTGATTCCGAAGAACCCCCAACGCTCTCAACGTCCGAAACGGCTTCGCCCGGTACAAATATAATCATTTGGTTGAGTAAGGTTTGCCGAAGTTATGGAATGCTGGGTAAGTAATTTTGAAAATAGTTTAATAATTGCCTGTTTTTTGCTATGTTTTATATAGATATTGTAAAAAATGTTGATAAATAAATATACATGTTAATAATTATCATTTATTGGAACTATATTTGTAACTATTAACTAAACCTCTACTTAATCAATATGGCATCATTAGAAGAAAGGGTACAGTCTTTAGAAGGGCTTTTAATTCTCATTTTGGATAATATCGGTGGAACCCGTGACGCTATTTCAGAAGGGTTTAAAAAGACGGATGATAACTTCGTTAAAATACACGAAAAAATCGACGCGCTTTCCGGAGATACTTCTGAAAACTTCAAGCAAGTTGATTTGAACTTATCAAGTATCCAAGATGAGATTTCCAAAATCAATCAAGTTACCGGGTACGAACAAGCAATGAATAACCTACGCGCTATACGTGGCGGCGGCGCTTGATGTCCATTATTTTTTACCGTTAATGGGCTTAACGGCAATCTTAATCATATCCTCTAAGCTACCTTCGAAGTGTACTTTTTCGGCGTACTTTTCAGCCCGTACTTTCCGCTTTACAACGGGTTTCTTTTCTTCCTTTGCCATATCCAAATTTACTTAATTAATTCGGCATAAGTCAAGCGCACATTGTTACATTTCTTAAAAGTATCTTCGAAACGTACAACGTCAGTTACTTTGCGGGTATTGTAACGGTATCCAAATTCATCACAGTAAGCCTGTAAATGCTTTGGAGATACATAATGGTAAATCCCGATTATGCCTCTCTTTAATTGGCTAAAGAAGCCCTCTACTGTATTAGTGTGCACCGCACCCCTTACGTACTCATGTTCGGCATGGTTTACAATCTCATGCTTGTATAGGTGTTTCAGGCTACCATACATAGTTGAACTATCGGTAACGATTAAAGCGTTTTCTGAAACGTGCGCTTGTATGATCGGCAATACGTCAGAAGTTTTTGGCTTTTGGGTATAGATAACCTGGGTTCTAACTTCGCCGTTACGCTGTACCAATGCCACCACGCCAGTTTTATTTACAAACTGTTGTCCGCTTTCCTTTAACGCCCGGCGTTGCTTGTTGCTCTTATTTTGAGTTTTACCGCCTACATAGGTTTCGTCAACTTCTACCATACCGTCTAATTGTTCGGTATTGTTATTCGCTAACATTTCACGGATGCGGTGTAAAAGAAACCACGCGGTTTTTTGAGTAATGTTTAAATCCCGGCTCAACTGCAAACTTGAAACACCTTTTTTGTGAGCGGTACAAAGATACATTGCGGCAAACCATGTTCTTAAACTGATCTTGGTACTCTCAAATATAGTTCCGGTTGTAACGGTGAATTTCTTATGACACTCTTTAGCCTTGCATTTAAAACCCCTGTCAGTTACATACGCACCAACGTTACCGCAATGAGGACAACAAGGTGTTTCACCCCACCGGGTATTAGCTAAATAGCTGATACAGGTTTTTTCGTCTTTGAAGTAATCTAATACTTGTAATAAGGATTTAAATTGAGTTGTCATGGTTTCTTTGTCTTTGCTTATACAAAGATAACACTTGTCCCATTAAATACCTAATTTATTTGAAAATAATTTAATTATTTATGGAATTACAATAAGGATGCACGGGACGACCATTATTAACATGACCTATACCGCCCTCTCTAATTTTATCTATATGGTCTGCGGTTGCGCTTTTACCAATGTAATACCCGTTGCAATACCCGCAAATTTGGGGATTAGGAAACGCATGTTTAAAATATATCATTGACTTGGTTTCGGAGGAAAATTTTGTTTGCTTGGTCGGGTCTACTTCAATTTCTTCCGGATTAAGAAAATAAAACTCCTCGCTATTTTTTAGTGCCGCGATAATCGCTGTCTCCGTTTTCCCATCTTGGAAATGCTCAATAAGGAATTTTAATAAACGATATAGTTTTCTATATCCCTTAACACCACTTCCCTGTTTGGTTATAACTTGGTTTACAATTATCTTATATTTTATAAAAAAATCCTCGAAAGATCGCCGTATTGCGATAAACTTTTTAAATGATTTATGTAAATCCATGTATTTTAATAGCTCAATCCATGCCATTAAAGATGTAAATTGATGCCTACCCGTGTCGCTATAAAAATAAATCGCAGGGTGCAAACCCAAAGAATTTGGTGCTTTACCCGTTATGTAACTCAATGCTTTTTTTGTTTTTTCCAAAAACTCAACAGTTTTCGCCCCATCGTTATCATCCTGTATTTCAATATCAATGGGAGTTTGTTTTTTATGTGATTTATCCTCTATATCAATATCGTTTGAAAGATTGACTAAGTTATAAATCAACTCCAATGATTGCGTAGAATAACCCTTGCCAGCAATTGGCAATTCAATTGTATTTATAGGCGTATCGTATTGGGGTAAAAAAAGCGTTTCATTAAGCTCTTTTGCAAGTGCCTCTATTTTCTCCTTGTTAAGTTCGCTAAACCTCTCCCAAAATTTATGACCACCACCCGAATGTATTATAGCCCTGGCCGCAATTGCATTGGGTTTTTTCCTCGCTTTTAGTAGCGTTTTTTCGGTTTCATTTATTGGGGTTGCGGATTCGTTTATTTTAAAAAATGATTTTTCGGCGGTATCTGCATCGCCGGGAACCCATTGTAATTTTATACTCATACTACCCATTGCAATAGCCCTATCTCGTATCTTAGGGTCTATAAGGGGGTTATTTAGGGAGTTTCTATATTGTTGATATGGACCAACCCTTTTATTCACCAAAGTCCGGGTACGCTCGGCTAATTTATTAATTGCAGGGTCAATATCGTAGTTGAAGTATGGCCTTGACAAGCCGCCAGTTCCATAGTCATCGTTAACCCATGCTAATAATGCACTAATTCGATGAGCGCCGTCAATAACAAAACAAAATTGTCCCGAATACCACATTATTATTGATGGGATCAAATCTCCATTAATAAAACTTTCAATAAACCCGCATATCTTTTCCGGTGTCCAATCTGACGTTTCGCGCTGAAAATCGGGCTTTTTTAACGACTGAAAAAAGAAATTCATTTGCTCCAATTCGTTTATCTTGAAGTCCTCATTCCTTTTTTCACCGTATTTAATTTGCTTATCGAGGGGGACATGCATGTATTCTCGACGCAACAGGGCATCTAAGTTAACTCTTGACATGGTTTTAGGTTTGGTTTTTACCTCTAATCTACTAATCATATATTTGAGATTAAAGGATTAAAGAAAAAAACCGAAATGAGGCAAAAAAAGTTTGTCCCATTTGGTATATAGTGCCCAGTTTAATTTACCAAATGTAAAGTATACCATACAAATATCAAAATAAACCTGACCTAAAATTTTATCCGCCCGTCGTCATAATTTTGGGGAATCTTTAATTAAAACAACGAAAAATCTTATAGTGGCATGGCAATTGAATTATATATTATTGTAACAATAATGTTATATAGCAAATACCTACAATTAGTTTAAAAACTTATGAAGAAGTTCTTTTTTTCCTGTTTAATCGCGCTAATTTCTGTTTTAACCTTCGCATGCAAGAAGGATAGCAGCAGTATGCACACTGTAAAGTACACAATTCAGGGCACAAGCAAGTCGAATGTGACCTATTCTGATGCCAATGGAAATACACAAACAGCCACGGCTGTTGATGCCAGCTGGACTTATACTTTTACATCAAGCAATCATGGGCTGGCGCTAAAGCTCGCCGATGTTAGCTCTGATGGCAGCCAGGTGGGCGCAAAAATATTTATCGATGGTAATCAATCGGCAGCACAAAATGGTGTTACCGGAACTGTATCTGTTTCGTCGACGTTGCCGTAAGCATACACCAAAAATACAAGCCGCACTATCAATTGGCGCGGCTTTTTTATTTTTCGCCAAAAAATGTGATATCGATGGGCTATATTAACTTTTTGGCCAAAAGTTCGTGATTTATTACCTTCCAACCGGAACATCGGCATTTACTTTATAGAGTCCTGTATTTGAAAATATTAATCCAGGTAAATATCAAGCAACCCTTCTGGCAGATCAACGGTTACTATCTCACGTGTAATATCTATTCCCTTAATAATTTCTTCATTTAGCGGGAAAAGCACTTCGCAATTCTTATAGGTAACGGCAGCTATCAGCTGCTTTGGGTATTCATGTATATCAGTTATAATACCCAATTCGCCTTCGTTTTCATCGATTGCGGTAAAGCCTTTCAGATCCATCAGGGTAAATTCCCGCTCTTTTTGTTTTGGTTTTAATTTATTAGGAAGATAAATGTGTTTTTTTACCAGGGCCGAAGCTTTTTCAATCGTGTCCACATCTTCGAGGATAAGATAGGCCGCATTTTTTTGAAGATATTTTACCGAACTCACAAAGTAAGGGACCAGCTTACCCGAAAGGTCGAGGAAGATAGAATTGAATTTTATCTTTTCAAGGCCGTCAAAGTCTACATAAATATGCAGTTCGCCTTTTAGGCCCTTGGTTTTTAAAATAGTTCCAACCCTGAAACAATCTACTATAGTCATTTTAACAGCCTTAAATAAAAATGGCGAAGAACCGATGGGTGCTTCGCCATTTATAAATTCTTATGATTGAATTATTCAGCGCTTTCAGCTTTTGGCTCAGCAGAGGTTTTTGCTTCTGCAACCGGTGTTTCTGCTTCTGCAACTGGTGCTTCTGCTTCTGCAACAGGTGCTTCCGCTTCTGCAACTGGTGCTTTTGCTTCTGCAACTGGTGCTTCTGCTTCTGCCGTCGGTGCTTCAACTTCAGCAACCGGTGCTTCTGCTTCAGCAGCCGGGGTTTCAGCTTCAGCAGCCGGGGTTTCAGCTTCAGCAATTGGCGCTTCCGCTTCTGCCTCTGCAACCGGGGCTTCTTCCTGTTCTTCAACTTCTTCGGCCGGCGGTGTATTTTTTGCGATAATGGCTGCTGCCCTATCCTGCTTTTTCTTAACCTCGGCAGCCAATGCCGCTTTGCGAGCTTCTTCTTTTGCCGATACCAGGCCGGTTTTTTTGCCGGTGATCTTTCCTTCTTTTTGATCAAGCCATGCCTGGAACTTTGCTTCTGCCTGTTCCTCGGTCAACGCGCCTTTTTGAACGCCGCCCTGTAAGTGCTTTTTGTATAAAACACCTTTGTACGATAAAATTGCCCTGCAAGTATCTGTTGGCTGTGCGCCATTGTTTACCCAGTCGAGCGTTTTATCAAAGTTAATATCAATTGTTGCGGGGTTAGTGTTTGGGTTGTATGATCCTAAACGTTCAATAAAACGTCCGTCCCTGGGTGCCCGTGCATCCGCCACGATGATGTGGCAAAAAGGTTTTCCTTTTTTACCGTGTCTTTGCAATCTGATTTTAGTTGCCATCTTTTATCTTTATGTATTCAACATTATCCCCGGAGTCCTTTCTGCGGGGACGCAAAGGTAAAAAAATTCCGTTTAATTAAAAAGGCTAATACAGAATTATATTCACGGGTATATATAGTATGAATAAAAAACACGTAACTATAGTTAAAGCAAACAAATGTGGTATATAAATTGCTGTATATTAGGTTTCTAAAATAAAATAGCGGCGTATAGGACTAAATGCGTACACTTAATCATCATGTTGGAAAGACAGTTAATCTCGCCGCAAAAAACACGGCGGAGAAAGATAACGCATGGGCAAAAAATAATTTAGAAATATTATTCAATAACACCGAAGAACTTATTTGGGCGATAAATAAAGACCGCCGCTATTTATATACCAACAACGCTTACCGTAACGCCATATTTTCCGAAACGGGTGTGACACCTAAACAAGGCGATCATGCCTATATAAACATTGATTTTTCGCAAAAGCAAATCAAGGAATGGGAAAAATATTATACCAGGGCGTTTAACGGCGACGTATTTACGGCGAGAACTGAAAACGTCGATAAAAGAACAGGCCAGGTTACCTATTTCGAAATAAGCTTAAACCCGCTTTGCAAATCGGGTGGGGACGTTACCGCCATAGGCTGTTTTGCCAGGAATATAACCGGGCTTGTTAATACCGAAAATGCGATAAAAGACCAAAACGAGCGTCTGCGCAATATCGCCTCTATAAGCTCGCATGAATTGCGGCGCCCGATTGCCAGCTTGCTTGGCCTGATCAATATTTTGGATGTGGAAAACTTTCAAAACCCCGATAACAAAGAAATAATTAAACATCTCCAAACGGTTGGCCTGGAAATCGACAGCGTTATCCGCCTGATCATCGATAAAACGTTTACGGACGACCCGTCGGAAAAGAGATACCAGTCTCCTTAAACCCGTTCGTGTACCGCTACCGGCTCAAAATATTCGAGCCTTAGGGTTTCGCCGTCAAAAACGGCGTATGAGTTATAATTTACCCATTCGCCCAGGTTAATGTACCGGCTTTTTTCGTTTAACTGGATATCGAGCGGCAGGTGCCGGTGACCAAAAATGAAATAATCAAAAAAATGTTCTTTTAATAATTCATTGCTGTAAGTTACCAGCCATTCGTGCTGCCCGGGCTTATGATTTTCATTTTTCTGGCTGGCTATACGGCTATGTGCCGACCAATAGTTGGCTATTCCCACGCCCAGGTTGGGGTGGATGCGGGCAAACAGCCACTGGCAGAACCGGCTCCGGAAAAACCACTTTAAAAATTTATAATAACTATCTCCCGGGCCCAGGCCATCACCGTGGTGGAGGTAAAACTTCTTGCCGTTTCGTTCTATCTCCACTTCGTCGCTAATGATGGTGGCGCCAAACTCGCGCTGAAAGTATTCGAACATCCACATATCATGGTTGCCCTTAAATAACCATATTTTCACCCCGGCATCGGCTAACCCCGCTAATTTGCCTAAAAACCGGATGTAGCCTTTGGGAACCACGGTTTTATATTCGAACCAAAAGTCAAAAATGTCGCCCATCAAAAACAGCTCGGCGGCATCGGCCTTAATCATATCCAGCCAGCGTACAACCCTGTCCTCCCTTTCGCGGGATTGCGCATATGTTCCGGTACCCAAATGAAAATCGGACGCAAAATATAACCTGTTACGGGCATTCATTGTCGCCAAAAATAAGATATTAATATACAGTTGGCAAAAGTCGGAATATGTATAAAGACAAACGCATATTTATTAAGAAGGGAAATAGAGAACTTGTTGCCGGACGGGTCCTATAAACACGAGGCTCCTATGGATCCCAATTCCGGTTCATACTTTCCCTATAAACACGAGGCTCCTACGGAGCCTAATTCCTGATTTACGTTTTTCTATAAACACGAAGCTCCTGTTAAGCTCTATAAACATGGGACTCCAGCCGAGCCGATTGCCGGTTTTTTATAAACAATGTGCAACCCCGGAGGGGTTATGTGTTTATAGCATAATCCAGAATCAAAAGCAGGCTCCATAGGAGCCACCTTGCCGGCTTTAATCGCACTAAGGCTAACTATTAAAGGGTATTTTACCCTCGTGAATTCAAAGCACAAAGAACAAGGATGCGCTAAAACATCCTCGCTCCACAAAAAATTTATTATTTGTTAACTGCCAGCCCGGTATTCACCAATAATTTCGCGCTTTCAACCAGCCGTACAAATTCAGAACGATAACCTTCCTGGTCCTCTCCTTTCGCTGCTTTAGCCATCGAAATAACCTGGTCGTATGTCGAATGCTGTTTATATTGCGAATCGCGCAATAGCATCCCAAATTCGGCTACCGCAGCGGCAAACCTGAAATCGGCGGTTGTTGAACTCAAATTTTTAGGCTCATCCTTTACGGTAACATAGCTCATTTTGCTGGCCGCCGAATCGTTCTCTTTATAACGAAATTTGATGGTCAGCATTTCGTCGGATGCTTTACTTACCGGCACAGGTTCGGGCTTTTGATATTTAAGCGGATCGACACTCATTGAATAATCATCCTTTATCCCGGCGGGTACAATCTCGTATAAAGCCGTCACCGTATGGCCCGAGCCCATGTCGCCGGCGTCCTTTTTGTCGTTATTAAAATCTTCTTTATTTAACATCCGGTCTTCATAACCTAATAACCGGTATGCCTGCACTTTGGCAGGGTTAAATTCGATCTGCAGTTTTACATCTTTGGCTATAGTAAATAACGTTCCGCCAAATTCGGTAACCAGGGCCTTGCGGGCTTCGGTGATATTATCGATATAGGCGTAGTTCCCATTGCCCTTGTCGGCCAGGGTTTCCATTTTGCTATCCTTTAAATTGCCCATTCCAAACCCCATGATCGAGATAGCCACTTTACTGTCGCGCTCTTTTACGATCAGTTGTTCCATATCCTCGTCACTGTTCGGGCCGACGTTGAAATCACCATCAGTGGCCATAATGATACGGTTATTGCCTTTGGCCATAAAGTTTTCCCTGGCTATGCGGTAGGCGAGTTTTATCCCTTCGCCGCCGGCAGTCGACCCGCCCGCGCTTAGGTTATCGATCGCGTTATCGATGGTTTCCTTTTTGTCGCCGCTGGTTGATGGCAGTACGAGCCCGGCCTGACCGGCATACACTACGATAGCCACCTTATCTTCGGCTCGTAATTGTTCCGTCAACATTTTCATGGAGGCTTTGACCAGGGGGAGCTTATTAGGCTCGTCCATAGAGCCGGATACATCGATTAAAAATACAAGGTTGGATGGCGGGAGCTTGTTGATGTCGATCGTCTTTGCTTTCAAGCCGATGCGCAGCAGGCGATGGTTACTGTTCCATGGCGCCGACGAAAGCTCGGTATGTATAGCCACCGGATCGTTATTGGAAGGCCCAGGCAAGTTATAGCTGAAGTAGTTGATCATTTCCTCGATGCGCACAGCATTTGCCGGAGGCAGCTGGCCACTGTTGATAAAACGCCTTATATTGCTGTATGATGCCGCATCCACATCAACTGAAAAGGTCGACAGGGGATTGCTTTTTGCACCTGTAAAACCATTCTCGGTGATGTTTTTATAGCTTTCATCATCGTTGAATAAATAGCCGGGGCGAGGATACCTGATGTTGTTTAAATTATTGTTGCCATTCACAATTATACCGGAAGCCCGGCCCCGCAATAACTGGCTTGAGCCGTTATAAGATACGACAGGGTTAATGGTCGCTACAGAGGCGGTGACATCCCTTTTTCGCTGCGAAGTATAACCAGTTACTACCACTTCGTTAAGTTCGCTTAAAGATGCCTGTAAGTAAACGTTTAAGATGTCACTTGCCCCGGGTTTTACCTTTTTTGTTTGATAACCTACGAAGCTAAATAACAAACGCTCATTGCCTCTTGGCAAATCGATGTGGTACGCACCAGTCAGGTCGGTTTGTGTGCCGATGTTCGTCCCTTCAATTTTGACCGATACTCCCGGTATTGGGGAGTTGTCTGTTTTGTCGTAAACTTTGCCGGTGATGTGGCGCATGTTTGCTGGCTTAAACCCGGTTAAGCCTGCAAACAATAGAATAAATAATAAAAGCTTTTTCATAATCTGTTAAGTTTTCTATAAGGATGCAGCCTAACGTGCATTTCCATAACCCATTGAAAAAAATTATTTTAGCCATCACAGTATGAATTTTTTTACCCGGCCACGTAAAACCGATAACGCAGACGATGAGCAACTGCTAAGCAGCTACCGGCAAAGCGGCGACCTGGCTGTTTTAGGGAGGCTGTATGAAAAACAGGTGCCGCTGGTTTACGGTGTTTGCTTAAAATACCTGCAGGATGAAGAAAAGGCTAAGGATGCCGTAATGGGAATATTTGAAGAACTGGTGGATAAAGCGCGGCAGCATGAAATAAAACAGTTTCGAAGCTGGTTGTATGTATTGAGCCGTAATTACTGCCTGATGCAATTGCGTTCCGGTAAAAAAATGGAAACAGTTAACCTGGATGGCGTTATGGAATTCCCGGCTTTTCTGCATCCTGATAACGACAACCGCGAAGAAGCTATGACCGCTTTGGAGCGGTGCATGGATAAGCTGCCCGCTGCTCAAAAGCAAAGCATCGGGTTATTTTATTTGAAAGAGCATTGTTACAGGGAGATAGCTACTATAACCGGCTTTAGCTTAAACGAGGTTAAAAGTTATATCCAAAACGGTAAACGGAATCTTAAAATTTGTTTAGAGAAAAGCAGTGCGTAAAACGGAAACAGACATATCAATGATCAGGAAGTACCTTAACGGCGAGCTTGACGCCCGTGCTATGCACCGGCTGGAACGGCGCGCGCAGGACGATCCTTTTTTAATGGACGCGCTTGAGGGATACGAAAAGGCCGGCGGCGACCAACAGGCTAATCTGGACGAATTAACGAGTCGTTTACAACAGCGTGTCGCTAAGAACGAAAGGCGTATTATTCCGCTGAGATTCATAGCTGCTGCTGCTTCTGTGCTGCTCGTTTTAACCATTGGCGGATTGTGGCTTTATAGGAGCCGTCAGCAAAAACCGGAGGTCGCACAACTTATTAAGCCCAGGGTTAAAACGATGCCGGTTGTACCAACCAGCCCTGTTTCGCCCGGCAGCAGACAGCAAACGGCTTTGACACACGTATCTAATGAAAAACATTTCCGGAAACCACGCATACCAGGCAAACCGGGTAAGTTTCCGGTCGCTTCAATTGCTGCCGATGAACAAATAGCCAGCGTTGATTCTAAAATTAAAACGACGGACACACTTGCCAGCCGCAGTTTAAACGAGGTGATTATCACTGGCTACGCTTCACAAAGGAAAAAGGATATTGCTGCATCTGAAGCGACTGTTACCGAAGATGTTCTTAAAAAAGTACCGGCAGCCGGTACCGAACAATTATTGGAAGGAAGGGCAGCGGGAGTAACCGCAAAAAGCTCGCGGGTGTATAAATCAAAAAAAACAATAGAAGGCCGGGTAATCGGCAGCGACGACGGATTGCCTATTGTGGGTGCGAGTGTGAGGCTGGCCGGGACAAGTATCGGCGCGGTTACTGATGTAAACGGCATGTTCAGCATTCCCGCGGATAGCACCAAAACAAAACTGGCTATTGCTTATATCGGTTATACTTCCCGCCAGGTAAATATTCATAACCGCGATACATTGGGCACCATAAAGCTTGAGCCCGCCAGCAGTGCGCTCAATGAAGTGGTTGTGGCAGGTTATTCTTCAAAAGGAAAGCCTGATGAGACTATCGTTATCGATGCACATCCGGTAGCCGGTTGGAGCAAATTTAAAAAGTATCTGAAAGAAAACGCCCTTTCGCCGGATGGCAAGGCCGGGGTGGTGAGATTATCTATGATGGTTGCACGGAACGGAACAATCAGCGATATAAAAATATTAAAAGGATTAAGCAAGGCTACAGACCAACAAGCTATAGACTTGATAAATGACGGCCCTTCATGGGTTGGCAGCACCAGCGGGAAGACCGAAAAGGTGCGTGTGCGTATAAAATTTGTAAAATAAACCTAATGCTTTTGATTCTTATCGGCAAAGCCGAATACCTTTTGCAACAGCGGTGTGCTGCGTGCGGTTACATTGTGACGGATATTCTGCTCTTCGAGTGCGATCTCATAAAATAACCCGTCTATTGCTTTTTGGGTCACATAATCGCTGATATCGGGATTGATCCTGCTTACAAACGGCACTTTGTTATATTGACGCGCTGCATCGCCATAATATTTAGTCGCGCCTGTTTTATTCAGGCTGTTTTGCACAACCGGCTTAAATGCCATGATTAACTGACTAGTGGTTGTTCGTTTAAAGTATTGGGTCGCCGCATCCTGACTGCCCAGCAGAATATTGGATACATCTTTAAGCGTCATTTGCCGGATGGCATTTATAAATATCGGCTTGGCCTCTTTAGCCGCGTCTTCGGCGGCGCGGTTCAGCGAAAGGATCACATCGTCACATAATTTATTAAATCCAAATTTGCGGAGGGTTTTCTCGGCTTTTTGCGCCTGGGGCGGAAAAAGTATCTTTATAGTGGCGTTACCAAAAAAACCGTCTACCGCGGAAAGCTTATCCGAACTTTTTGATGTAGCGAGTTCCAGGGCCTGCTTTAAACCACCGCCGATCTCAACAGAAGAAGGCAACCCCGCTTGCGCATCGCATTTGTGGGGAAGCAGCGCGCCCGCAACAGATACCGATATGGATATAAAAAATGCCAGGCGTGATCTTTTCATAACAATACTCCGCGCAATTATTGTACCGCCCTCAATAAAGCAAATACCCCAGCGGCGATCAGGCCGGAAACGGGAATGGTGATTATCCAGGCCCAGATAATGTTTATCGTTAAGCCCCATCTTACTGCCGAAAGCCGCTTGGTAAGGCCAACACCGATAATAGAACCGGTAATAGTATGCGTGGTAGAAACCGGTATGCCAAAATATTGCGTAAAAAATAAGGTTATGGCTCCGGCAGTTTCGGCGCTTACCCCTTCAAGCGGGGTGATCTTGGTGATTCGCGAGCCCATCGTTTTCACAATTCTCCACCCGCCCGACATGGTTCCCAGAGCGATGGCCGAATAACATGCCAGGGGTATCCAGTTCGGCATAGCGCTGCCCGGTTTAATAATACCGGCAGTTATGATGGTTACGTATAATATGCCCATTACCTTTTGTGCATCGTTGCCACCGTGCGCAAAGCTTAAAGCCGCCGACGATATCAGCTGAAGCCTTTTAAACCACCGTTCGGCAACAGACGGCCTTGCATTTTTGCAAATATGCAGGATAGTGATCGTCACCGCATAGGCAATAACCAACCCAATAAGCGGCGCCAAAACAATATAAGCCAATATGGTAAGGATATAGTGCATATCAATGGCGCTTAATGCGGTTGAGCCCATATATAAAGCGTTTGTAATTCCGGCACCCGCAAAACCGCCTATAAGCGTGTGCGAAGAGCTTGAAGGTATGCCAAACCACCATGTAGTTAAATTCCAGGTGATAGCCGCTATTAAGCCGGCAAGTATAACATGCAGGGTTATATAGTGTTCGGTAACAATTTTTGACACCGTGTGGGCCACTTTGTATTCTTTTGTAAAAAAATACACCAGGAAATTAAAGACTGCCGCCCATAAAACGGCCTGGAACGGGGTTAACACTTTTGTTGAAACGATGGTGGCTATAGAATTGGCGGCATCGTGAAAGCCGTTGGTATAATCGAAAATTAACGCAAGGCAAACAATTATAATGAGCGTGGTTGTAACCATTGGATGCTAAGCGTTTTTTACCAGGATTGATTCCATAACATTTGCCGCGTCTTCACACATGTCTGTAGCGGTTTCCAGCGAGGCCAGTATTTCTTTATATTTGATTAGCCGAATGGCGTCCTTTTCATATAAAAACAGGTCGGCTACAGCCCGGTCAAAAACATAATCAACCTGGTTTTCAATGCTGTTTATACGAATGCAGGAAGCCGCTATGCTCCTTACATTTTTTAGATCCCTTATTTCTTTTATGGCTTTTTCCAGGTCGATGCTTGCCTGTAAAATCAGGTCGGAAAGTTTTTTGATATGTTCATTAAAGTCGTCGATGCGATAAAGGTGCATCCGGTTTGCCGCGCCGTGGATGTTATCGGCAACATCATCGATAGCCGAAGCCAGTGAATGGATATCCTCACGGTCAAACGGGGTTATAAAGTTCTTTCCGAGCTCAAGGTGTATCTGGTGGGTTATCTCATCCCCTTTGTTTTCCAATTTATCTATCTGCTTGATTAGTTCTTCGCGTGTTTCCGCGCTGTTTGAATTAACCGTTTCAACCAATGTTTTGGCCATGTTGACCACATTGTTTGCGGCTTGTTCAAATAAAGGAAAAAAGACTTTTTTATCCTTTGGGACAAAGTATTGGAATATACTGTTGAGGGACATTTTTTTTAAAATTTGTTCAAAGGTAACGCCGCAATGTTAAGTTAATGTTAAGTTTTAAGAACAGGTATGTTAGGGAAAGGTAAAGCCTGCCGCGATTTTTGGAGGGTAAACCCGAACGTAGAGCCCAAACCTTCTGTGCTTCGCACATTAATGGTTTGCTCGTGGGCCTCGATAATGTGCTTTACGATGGCCAGCCCTAAGCCCGAACCGCCGATTTGCCTGGAACGGCTGGTATCTGTCCGAAAAAAGCGCTCGAACAGTCGCGGCAGGTATTTTTCCTCGATCCCGATACCATCGTCAGTAACTTCAACCAGCACCTGGTCGTGCAATTCAAACAGGCTTACGGATGTGCTTCCTTCCTCTTTTCCGTATTTAAAGGAATTATCGATCAGGTTGACCAGCACCTGTCTTATCTTTTCGCGGTCGGCATTTACCAATATGGCATCGTCATATTTTTCCTTGAATATTAATTTAATGTTATGCTTACGGGCGGTGATCTCAAGCGAGTCAAAAACCTCTTTGATCAGGTCATTTATTTTAAACCGGGTAAGATTAACCGGCAACTCGCCCGACTCGAGCTTTGAAATTTCGTCCAGGTCCTTGATCAGGTAGCTAAGCCTGTCGACGTTTTTTGCGGCCTTTTCTAAAAACTGTTCGGCCATCTCTTTATCTTCCAGCGCATTTTCCTGTACTGCTTCAATATATCCCTGTATGGCAAACAGCGGGGTTTTAAATTCGTGGGAAATATTGGATAAAAAATCCCGGCGAAACTTCTCCTGCCTGCGCAGCTCGTCTATTTCGGTTTTCTTTTCCCGGGCCCACTCTTTTACCTCGGCCTCAACATCGTTGATAGGATCGGCGCTAATATGCTCGCCCAGGGCATCGCGCAGGTCGCGGCCCAGTTTTAAATTATGAATGAGCTTATAAATGAGTTTGATTTTGGAATAAACATATTTTTCGATCAGGTAATAGAAAACGATAAAACTGGTGATCAATGTAACTGAAAAAGTTATGCCCACATCGTACCAGCTATGCTGGAAATAATAGTTGACGGCCGACAGGGTAACAGCCACCGCCGCCGCGTTGATCAAAACAAGTATGCCTAATTTCATACTTATAAAGATAGGGATTAGAGGTTAGAGATAAGACGTTAGGTTGTTAAATATGTGTTACTTTACAATCTCCGCGTCCAGTCGGCTATGTTGCATACCTACGGCATGCCGGTTTTAATTTTATTGCGTTTCTACAAATATTTTGCACCTACGGCGCAAGTTTTTATTTAACTGGATGCCTATTTTGAAAGTGTGTTCAGCTGTGTTCACCTGTTGTCGGGCGACACGGGCGATGTCGATCGTTTTCTATATGTTACTTTACGATCTCCGCGTCCAGGTTAACGGTTACATCATTCGAAAGGATCATGCTATTTTCGCCGATGCCAAAATCGAGGCGGTTGATTTTAAAAACACCTTTAAATTCGGTGGCCGTGTTTTTTTCAATGCAACTAAACGGGATGTCTACCAACTTCGATTTGTCTTTAATCGTCACGTAAAATTGCCCGATATAATTGCTGCCGCGTTTATGCCTGAAGGAAACTGATTTCATGGTGATCCTTGGAAAATGCGCAACATCGAAAAAGTCTTCGCTTTTTAAGTGATCGTCCCGGCTTGAATTATCGGTGTTAATGGTATTTACGTCCACGGCGGCCTCGATAGAGCTGGTCGTTAAATTCGCGGGGTTAAACTGAATATTAGCATGCAAGCCGCTCAAAGCTCCGCTAATGTTGATGCCCAGGTTTTTTACCTGGAAGGTAACAGCCGACCGTGTGACCATGGTTTGACCCGGCGCAAAAGCCGTATTTATCGCAGCTATTAATAATAAAAGAAAAACATTTTTTTTCATCCCTAACTTTGCAGACTTTGGATGTTAAGACTGAAATATCCTGAAAAAGTTGCCTTACTTATAGTTTTTGACAACAAGCTTACAAAATCGTTCATGCCGGCTGCTTTTGTTAGAACTCAACATGCGCCCTTAATGACAATACCTGCACCGGGCCGCGATCTTTGTTATATGCCGGGTTTACAATAAACTGGTAATCGGGCGAGAGGAAAAACTTTTTGTCGTACACATCGAACTTGTAATAAAATTCGCCGATCATTTCGGGGCCGTAATTTAACTTGCCATCGCCAATTAAAAACCCGTAACCCCCTGCCGCCAGGTAATTGCGATGCGGGGCGGATAGCCCGTTAATGATAAAGCCGAGGCCCGCATCATCGTGAATACGTTTCCAGGCAGTCCCTTTCAATACGCCGCCAAAGGTTACGGAGCGGTCTATTTCGGTAAAAAACCAGGTTTCGGTATGTCCGTCGTTATAGCTTGCCCTGGCAAATAGCCCGAGATCTTTATTTAAATATTGTTCGGCATTTAGGCCAAATCCATACTTGTGCCGCCCGTACCGTTGTGTTGTGTCAACCACAGGATTTGCGGGGCTTAGCGCGATTGCCTGGCTGTAGCTGCCAAATTTCCCGTTGTTTAAAAATCCCAAAACGCGGAATACTCCTTTCTGACCGCCGATACTATACCGCTTTTCAAATTCAACGGTTTCGGTGTTCGCTTTTAAAATTTTGGCATCCCAAAGTGATGAATTTTCATGCGTTACGTTCATGGTAGCGGCAAACCGGACGGTCCATGTCGGTTGGCCAAGTTCCGTGTAAGCGCCAATCACATAACCGCGGGTATTGGCCGGGTAATCCCACGCCGCATTGTCCATCAGCGCCCAGTTCATAAACTGCGACCGCGGGTCGTGGCTAAAAGAGTTTTGATCAAAAAAATCGCCCATGTTAAATTTACCAACTGACAAGGAAAAGTATCTTTTGCTTTTTAATCCGGCCAGCTGGTTAACATCATCTTCGATGGTGTCCTTTTCATTTCCCCACTCAAAATTTTGCTGAAAGTATAGGCGGGCGATATATATCTTATTTTGTACGCCCCCTACCCTGAATGTCTCGCCGTTGGGAAACCCGGCTACCCCCAGCGTTTGGCTCAAGCCAGATCCGCCTGAAAGCTCCGGGTTAAAGTATGCCGATGCTCCTTTCCATAGCCGCGTAGCGCCAAAAAAAGTGGTGGTGATGGAGCTTTGGGTTTCTACGTTAGGGAGCAGGCTGTTCTGCCCGCTATAAAGCGCGGTAAATCCCGGCTTATATTGTGTTATAACTGTTTCCTGGAAATGAAAATTATAACGTTCCTCTTTCACGGCGGATTGTTTGGCTGTATCCCGTTTAACGGCTGACTGCGCGAAAGCTATTTTTACAAGGAATAATACGACAATTAAAGCGTAGATTTTTTTCATAAGCCAAAGTCAACCGCTATTTGGGCGCAAAAGTATAACTTTAGTTTAAACAGAATGTTTATATCGAAAAAACTGTGTGATTCCTTTATCCTGCAACAACCTCCACCTCAGCGACAGCGCTGAACAGGTAAACGCGCCGGGATTGTACCTCGATACATTTATAGCGTTTACGCAGTTTCTCTTCTTTGCGGAATACGCGGCCGTCTTTTAATTTAAAAAGGGCTTTTACAGGCAGTTTTTCCACCGTTGTATGCGATTCTTTGGGCCTGTCGTATTTGCGAAGCGACCGGTAAAGGGAAAGATCGGAACAGCTTGACGCGGCCGGATTATCGAGATAACTCACGATTGAATGCTTCACGTCGGGTGGAAAAATCTCCTTTTCGAAAAAGGGCTGCATCATTTTTTTGAAGTTGTTTTTCCATTCGGCGCCATGCGGCTTTGCCTTATGCGAATGCTGGTTCCAGGTATGCAGGTGTGCAAACTCGTGCACGGCTGTCACCAGGAAGGCGTACGGGTTAAGATCGTAATTGACGGAGATGCGATGGCCCTTGCCATCGTGCGGCGGGCGGTAGTCGCCAAATTTACTGTTCCGGTTTCGCGAGATTTTAAACTCGCATTTAAAGTAGTCGATCCACCGGCCGATGAGGGGGCGGCATCGGCCGGAAGATAGGTTTCAAGAATTTTAACTTTATCCAATTTTTACCTCAGTGCAAAGATAGGGGTTTGAGCTTAAAGTTGAGCGGAAAGCATAAAGTCCAAAGCTAAAAGCTTTGAATGGTTAATTGCTTTTGGCTTTCTGCTTTCAGCTTTCTGCTATTTCAACAGATTATAAGCCAGCAAGCTCGCGGCATAGGCCAGTACCGTCATGTAGGCAAATTGAATAGCCGGCCAGCGCCAGCTTTTTGTTTCGCGATACACCACGGCAACAGTGCTGGCGCATTGCATGGCAAAGGCGTAAAACATCATCAGCGAGAAGGCCACGGCCAGGGTAAACACTGGCCGGCCGGTGTCGGGGTTGGTAGCCGATTTCATTTTTTTCTGCACCGTTTCCATTTTTTCGGGACTGCCTTCTACGCTGTATATCGTCGCCATCGTTCCGACAAAGACCTCGCGCGCGGCAAAGGAGGTAATCAGGGCGATCCCTATTTTCCAGTCAAACCCCAAGGGTTTAATGACCGGCTCGATAAAGTGCCCCAATACGCCCGCATACGAGTTTTCGAGCTTTTCGGAACCGGCGGCCCTTTGAATTTCGTCCGGTTTAAGATGTTGGGTATATTGTGGCTGCTGATATTTTTTTTCAATTTTTGCGAACCGGTCACCCGGCCCATAGGAGGCCAAAACCCACAATATCACCGATACGGCAATAATTACCTTTCCGGCCTGCAAAACAAAAGCCTTCACACGGTCGTACATCGAAAAAGCAACGTTGTTCCAGCGCGGCATGCGATATACCGGTAACTCCATGATAAAATAGCCGCGTTCGCGGCCTTTTAAAATAAGTTTGAACACAAATGCAACTATGATAGCCGATACCAGGCTGAATATGTACATCCCCGTAAGGGCCAGCCCCTGCATATTAAATATCCACCATACATTGCGGTCGGGAACCACCAGGGCGATAAGCAGCGTATATACCGGCAACCGCGCCGAACAGGTGACAAGCGGCGTTACCATAATGGTAATCATCCGATCCTTCCAGTTCTCAATGGTACGTGTGCTCATAATAGAGGGCACCGCGCAGGCAAAACCGCCGATAAGCGGCACAACCGATTTTCCATTCAGGCCCACTTTGCGCATTAGCTTATCCATCATAAATGTAACCCGCGACATATACCCCGTATCTTCAAGGATGGAAATAAAAGCAAAAAGGACGGCTATTTGCGGTATAAATACCATTACGCCGCTAAGGCCGCCGATCACACCGTCGACGAGCAAACCGGCTAAAGGGCCAGCAGGCAACAAGTGGTGTAAACCGTTTTGTATCCAAACGAAAAGATCGGCAATAAGTGCCATCGGGTACTTCGACCAGGCAAATATCGACTGGAACATAAACAGCAGCACCCCGAAAAAGATGATAATGCCAAATAACCTATGCGTTAGCACTTTATCTATTTTGTTGCTTAGGGTTTCGTCTTTTGCCGTTTCCGGCACTTTTACCGTGTCGTACAGCAGGTCATTTATGAAGCTATAACGGGCTATGGTTTCGGCAGCTTGCGCCTTTTGCGAGTGGAAAGAAAATTCTTTTTCAAGCTCCTCAATGCGGTCGCTTTGAGCGGGCGTAATAAACTTTATCGTTTCGTGCTGGTGCGCCAGCTGCAATGCATAATACGGGTTATCAAGCTTTAATTCGGAACTTATCCGGCCGATCAATTGCGGGGCAATCGCCGGCACATCGATCGTTTCTTCCTGCAGCGCCACTTTATTGGCGAATGCGATAGCGGACTTTAATTTATCGATCCCCTCTTTTCTCCTTGCGGAGACAGGTACAACCGGCGTACCCAGCTTTTTGGCCATCAGGTCAATATCGATCACGATCCCAGCCTTATCTGAAAGATCGGTCATATTCAACGCGATAATAACCGGTATCTTCAGGTCGGCTACCTGCGAATAAAGCAATAAATTCCTTTTCAGGTTGGTAGCGTCAAGTATTAGGATAACCAGGTCGGGATGCAGCGGGTTCGCTTTATCAGCCAGTATTGAAAAGACGATGGATTCGTCCTGGCTTTTTGGATATAGGCTATAAGTGCCGGGCAGATCAATTATTTCGGCCGTGCGCCCGTCTGAAAGCTGGCAGTAGCCGGTTTTTTTATCAACCGTAACCCCCGGGAAATTTCCTATCTTTTGGTTTAAACCGGTTAATGTGTTAAAAAGAGTTGATTTACCGGTGTTTGGATTTCCTGCGAGCGCAACTCTTATATCGGCTTTCAATGGAAAAGTTAATGCAAAATAATAGTTGATGCTTCGAACTTGCGTAAGCTAAGCTGGTAGCCTGCAACATTGATCGCTATCGGATCGCCAAGCGGCGCGATGCGCGAAACGGTAACTTGTTCGCCGGGTAAACATCCCATTTCCATCAATTTAACCGACATTTCCAGGTCAGTGAATTCTTTTACAATTCCTGCTTCGCCGACTTCCAGTTGTGATAGCTTCATATATTTTAAAACTTAGGCCAAATGTAAAGCTTATTTAAATTTAATCCAAATAAGATTACGTGATCGATATCACTTTTTTGTAACACGGCGGTCATTTTAAGAGAAACGCCCCGTGTTGGCGTTTGAGATAGTTTTTATCTTTCCGAAGTGGGGACAGTTACAGCTTTTGTGAAAAATACCGCACGACGAAAAAGCGATCATCCCCCCCAGCAGTACCAACAATACCCATTTACTTTTTAGCATAGCGCATTCCATATACAGTTAATAAAATACCAAATCCAGCCATTGAGGCCCCTACGGCATCGGCAAACAGATCGTCCCATTCGCCGCTGCGCCAGGTAAATATGTAAAGCTGCAACAGCTCGATAATGCCCCCATATATAATAGCCGTGGCAATGATAAATAGTACAGCCTTATACGGCATACCGGCGGGAATTTGTTGCCTTGACAGGCCGTAAAAACCAAAAATAACAAGCACAAAAAAGAAGCCGCAGTGTACTAATTTATCAAACCCGGGGAAAAACATGGGCGAACTTGATACAGTCCCGAGTTTTATGCTGCACATAACTAAAATAAACAGGGCCCACAAAAAAGCGGGCCCGTAATATCTAAACAGATTCTTCATTAATCGCCAATTAACGACCGGTAATCATCAGCTTTCAGCAATGCGTCAACTCCGGCGGCGTCCTTAACGCTTATCTTTACCATCCACCCATCGCCATACGGGTCGGTGTTAACCAGTTCCGGCTTGCTATCCAGCAGGGGGTTAACCTCAGTGACCGTGCCCGTAACCGGCATAAAAAGGTCCGAAACAGTCTTAACAGCTTCCACGGTACCAAAAACCTCGTCTTTGGCTACTTCCTTTCCTATCGACGCGATATCGATATAAACGATGTCGCCTAATTCGCGCTGCGCAAACTCGGTTATGCCAATGTAAGCATCGTTGCCCTCAACTCTTATCCATTCGTGGTCTTTGGTATATTTTAATTCTGCCGGAAAATTCATGTCTTTTGATTTATGCGCCAAAAATAGTAAAAAGTAAGAAGAACAATCAAGAATTAGGAGCCAGGATCAAGAATATTTTCCGGTAACGTGCAAGGTATTTTTTACGCCAAAAACATGTATGGGCCATTTACCGTTTCTACAAACCAAACAAACGCTGCGTTGTTTAATTATATTCACACCAAAAACAACCATTATGAAAAAAGTAAGCATGTTAATGATGATGATGCTTTCAGCATGGCTTTTCCAGGCCTGCAACAGCGGCACAAAAAACAGCAGCACAACCGACAGTACCGCCGCAAAAGACGCCACGGCGGTAAATGACACTGCTAAAATGGATACGTCGGCAAAAATGAACATCGTGGCCGATACAGGCGATGTAAAATTTGCTGCCGAAGCCGCAAGCGGTGGCATGACCGAAGTAACCTTAGGCAAGATAGCGCAGGAAAAAGGCGTAAACGCCCGTGTAAAAAAATTCGGCTCGATGATGGTTATGGATCACTCTAAGGGAAACGATAGCTTAAAGGCGCTTGCTGCACGAAAAAACATAACGTTGCCCGCCGCCCCGAACGCTAAAGACCAGGCCACCATTGATAAACTGAGCAAACTATCGGGCAGGGCATTTGATGATGCCTATGTAAGCGATATGATCGACGATCATAAACACGACGTGAAAGCTTTTGAAGACGCGTCTAAAAGCTTGAAAGATCCTGATTTGAAAGCCTTTGCTACAAAAACGCTGCCGGTTTTAAAAACCCATCTTGACGCCATCAACGGCATTCACGACAGTATGAAAAAGCAGTAACCAATAAGAGACTATTTTCATTTTCCCTCTTTTATTATCTGCACCGGGTTAATAAAAGGGGGATTTTTTTGGTGTTTATTTTTATACCGCATCCAGGCTGCTGACATAGGGTTGTCATGCCCGGGTGTTTAATTTGACTGATCGTATCTATCAATCGTCATTTCAGTCTAAAAATCAAACTAATCTCTGTTCTCCAGTTAACTATCACTAAATTTGCCCAACCAGATGGATTTCAGTCTAACTTCTCAATATGTACCCACCGGCGACCAGCCCGAAGCCATCAGGCAACTGGTGGACGGGGTCAACAACGGCGACCCGTTCCAAACCCTGCTTGGTGTTACCGGCTCGGGCAAAACGTTTACCATCGCCAATGTTATTGCGCAAACGCAAAAACCCACGCTGGTTTTAAGTCATAATAAAACGCTGGCCGCGCAGCTGTACGGCGAGTTTAAACAGTTTTTCCCGGAGAATGCGGTTAACTACTTTGTATCGTATTACGACTATTACCAGCCGGAAGCTTTTATCCCGACTACCAATACCTATATTGAAAAGGATCTCCAGATAAACGAGGAAATCGAAAAGCTACGGCTCCGCACCACTTCGGCATTGATGTCGGGCAGGCGGGATGTGATCGTCGTGTCGTCCATTTCGTGCATCTATGGTATGGGTAATCCCGAGGACTTTAAGGATTCGGTTTTCCGGTTTGCCGTGGGCACGCGCATCAGCCGTAACGCCTTTTTGCACCGCCTGGTCGAGATCTTATATTCCCGTACCACCGCCGATTTTAAGCGGGGTACCTTCAGGGTAAAGGGCGACGTGGTCGATATTTTCCCGGCTTATATGGATATCGCATACCGCATCTCCTTTTTTGGGGACGATATCGAAGAGTTGAGCACATTTGACATCGGCACCGGGAAAACCATCGAAAAGATGACCCATATGGTGCTGTTCCCGGCTAACCTGTACGTGGCGCCGCGCGAGCGTTTCACCCAGTCTATCTGGGCGATACAGGAAGAGCTGGAGACACGCAAAAAGCAATTTATAAACGATGGCCGCTTCCTTGAGGCCAAGCGCCTGGAAGAAAGGGTGAACTACGACCTGGAGATGATCCGCGAGCTAGGTTACTGCTCGGGCATCGAAAATTATTCACGCTTTTTTGACGGGCGGCAGCCAGGCGCGCGTCCATTCTGTTTGCTGGATTATTTCCCCGACGATTACCTGATGGTGATCGATGAAAGCCACGTTACCGTGCCGCAGATCAGGGCGATGTATGGCGGCGACCGCTCGCGGAAGATATCCCTCGTGGATTACGGCTTCCGTTTGCCGGCGGCGCTGGATAACCGCCCGCTTAATTTCCAGGAATTTGAGCGCCTGGCCCCGCAAACCATTTATGTGAGCGCTACCCCCGGCGATTTTGAACTGGAAAAATCGGGCGGCGTGGTGGTTGAGCAGGTAATACGCCCCACCGGTCTGCTGGACCCTGTTATCGAGGTGCGCCCGGTGATCAACCAGGTTGACGACCTGCTGGAAGAAGTGGATAGAACGGTAAAGATGGGCGACCGTGTGCTGGTAACCACCCTTACTAAGCGCATGGCCGAAGAGCTGGCAAAATATATGGACAGGCTGGGCATCAAATGCCGCTACATCCACTCGGAGGTGAAAACGCTGCAGCGTGTGGAGATTTTGAGAGGGCTTCGCCTGGGTGAATTTGACGTACTCATCGGGATCAACCTCCTGCGCGAGGGCCTCGACCTGCCCGAAGTATCCCTGGTTGCGATCCTGGATGCCGATAAAGAAGGCTTCCTGCGGTCTGAGCGTTCGCTTATACAAACCATTGGCCGCGCGGCGCGTAACGACCGGGGACGGGTAATCATGTATGCCGATAAGATCACCGATTCGATGCAGATCACGATAGAGGAAACCGACCGCCGCCGCGATATCCAGATCAAATACAATACCGAGCATGGCATAACGCCGTTAACCGTTGGCAAAACCCGCAACGAGATCATCGAGCAAACATCCGTGATGGACTTTAAAGGCGGGATGCAAAAGGCCTATGTGGAAACCGATAGCGTAACACTTGCCGCGGACCCGATCGTTCAATACATGACCAAGCCCGATCTGAAAAAATCGATCGAAAATACAAAGAAAGAAATGCTCGCCGCCGCCAAAAACATGGACTTCCTGTTAGCCGCCAAGCTCCGCGACGAAATGTTCGCGTTGGAAAAAATGATGGAAGAAAAGTTTTGATAAAGCAACGGAAATGTGCTATACCCCCAAGGTAGAGTATGGGGAAGGGTTTAACTGACTCCATTCCTTGTAAGGTAGAACTCCCTACCATTCACATTTTAATTCTTTTATTGGGAGTTTATGCCCCTTTAATGCCTGACTGTCAAAACGATGTCACCATCAAGGTTTATGGGATTTAGTATCTTTGAATATATCTCCAATTTTGTAACAATTAGGCTGTTTAGTGAGTCATAATCTCCAATGAATTAACAGTTAATGAAACGAACCAATACCGTGTTTTCACGGTTGACTTTGGCTAACTAATTTTTGAATTTCGGACATTTGTGTTCTGGTTGACATTAAATAAATTTTGACAGTCTAATTATTTAGAATTAATATAAATTGTATATTATTGTCATTAATTTGTCAGTTGGTGTTAGATTTGATAAGATAACCTAAATGCCTTGATGTCCGCACTTACCGACAAATCTGAAATAAATAGAGATGCAGCACAAAGATTATACAATATTCAATTCTATTGCTCGACCGTACATTGTGCATATTATAGCTGTATTCAATTCATGATGCATATAATACTTTATGAACTTGGCTATACAGAATCGACATTGGCTACAGCTATTTCAAATGATCAAAGAACCGGATCGCATGAATTTTATATAAATCTTATTACCAAGCATTTAATTGCAAAAAATACGAATCGTGATGACAGGAAACTATTTAGTGAGGAAATTGTTAATTTGAAAAGGCTAAGAACAAAAGCAGACTACAATGATGAAATAATTGGAGAGTCCCAAGGTCGTTACTCTCTAACTAAGGCGACAGATATTTATAAGATTTTACGTAAAGTTATTTAACTATGAACTCTCAAGAGTATTTAAAAGATCAACTTGAATGTTTAGTTGAAAGCTTCCCTTCAATAAGGATTAGGTACGAATCCGATACCTCAAATAATTGTCATTTTATTGACGTGGTTCCGCTGGAAATTTATAAACACAATGTTAATTATCAGCAAGCGGAAGACGAAATAACGTTAGATTTTATCACCCGATATCCAACAGAAAATATCGTATTTATTTCTGAAGGTGGCGAAACCGTCTTAACAAAGGTGGACTATGAAATATTCGGAAATATGTTTCACGTCAACCGTATTACTGCCATATCAGAAGATGTTGTACAGCATTATATTTTAAATTATTCAAATCAGCTTTCCACAGTAGGTATATTTAAAGCTTTCGAACCAGTTTATTATAATTTGGGGTCAACACTTTTAGTTGGTACATTACCAGTTATTCATCCTTTTTTAACCGGAATAAATTATTATGCCTCTTCGTTTCAATATATGATGAACCATGAGGATATTGGCATATTACCAGTGACCCCTTGTTTACCCGTCGAATCCATAAAAGATGATGAGCAGACCGTTTTAGCCGCTTAACCATGTCAACACAATCATTTGCTTTAAATCAAATCATATTAATAGAAAGTAATTTCAGGCGTGATTTGATCATAAATTTTGGGAACAAGGATTTTGTAAACAACACGGACATGAAAGTAACCCATGCCCAAAATGATAAGGAGTTAAGCGTAACGGTAAACATGGTATTTAGCTCAAATGAAGGGGATCGTTCTGTAGTGAATGCAGATGTGAAAATGGCTGGGCTTTTTACAATACCTGATAACAACGATTTACCACTTGATACTTTTATTAATGTAAATGCCCCCGCGATGATTTTTCCTTTTATAAGGGAGCACCTTTCATCGCTTTCTTTAAAGGCCGCTATAAATCCTATCTTATTACAACCAATCAATTTTGTAAAGCTATCAAACGATAATAAAAATTAGTCGTTGTATACAGGTATATTCACCTGATAAAACCAACAAGCGCAAATAGAGAACACGCGAAAGTAATGCTCGCCGCCGCCAAACACATGGACTTCCTGTTAGCCGCAAAGTTCCGAGACGAAATGTTCGCCCTCGAAAAAATGATGGAAGAAAAGTTTTGACGAAGCAAAATTAATCTAAACCGTCATGCCGGTGCAGATCGGCATCCCACCGAAAAGGTTAACACCAATAAGGGCGGCGTATTTTACCACAACCGGCACGCTTGCGGGAACGGTCTATTAATACTATTCGATTCGCTTAGCTCTTACCCACATCATGTGCTTATCAAAGTCTGCGAAAAATTGAACCGCGGCTCTGCAAAAACATCTTACTGGTTTGTTGTCTATTGTCGCCGGTATCCAGTTGTTTGAATTACGAATAACTCTAACGGCCTCTTCGTTCATGCCGCTGCCCACTGCGAGAATAGTACAAACATTGCTTACACTACCGTCAGGCTCAATCATAAAGCTGACGTAGGTGGTGCCCACTTTGTGATTTTCATAGGCTATGGCGGGAGGATGTGCATTTTTTTCGATATACTTATTAAAAGCCTCAAAACCTCCCGGACAATTTTTTTCAATATTACCAACTAATATACTATCAGCTTCATTAGCTAAATGTTGAGCCGCCGCCTTGTAAACTATAGGCATTAATAAAAAAACGATTATGATTTTCTTCATAAAATAGCTATTGTTGATGTAATGAATGTCGATCCGATACTAAGCAATGTCTCAGTTTGAATTTATTTTATTTTTTTATATCTCTCAATAACGTTCGCACGTTTTTGCAATCCTTTATAAGTCGAATATGCTGAAACCGGGAGAACCAATATCCACATCTTGAATAAAAGGTGCCAATGATCGTTACAAAATATGAGGAAAAGTACAGCCATTCCAATAACATTCCATGCATACAGCCCCCAAATATCTCGCATGGTTAATTCCTGGATTCTGAATTGAGACAGTTTGTAATTTACGGTTGAATAAACCAAAACCTCATAAACCACATAAGAAATACACACGTAAAATAATGGACTTAAAAAATATATTAATTCCTTACTGTAAATAAAATCAAGAATTGAATTCATAGCGAGATAATTTGAATTAATAAAACAGCCACTTGTTAGGTGGCTTAAATGTATGAATAAGTTACTTTAGATCAACCGCCATCCGAAGTTCCCAACTTCGGACGAATATGCTTTAGTCTGCGACAATAGCTGTTTTCTTCTAAACCGATCTATTATATTTGAACATCGACATTCAAACGAAGGAATAACCCAAAACAGATCATGAAGCTTCTCCTCACTTCCTCCGGTATCAGCAATACGAGCATCCATAACGCGCTGGTGGAGCTGCTGGGTAAACCGGTCACCGAGTCCAGCGCGCTCTTCATTCCCACCGCGATCTACCCTTACCCCGGCGGCGGCAATATGGCATGGCGGGCGCTCAGCGGAAAGTCCCCGTCGCCTTTATCCCAGTTGGGCTGGAAGTCCATGGGTGTACTGGAACTATCCGTGCTCCCCAGCATCGACAAAAAGGCCTGGGTCCAGGCAGTGGAGGAAACGGATGCCCTGCTGTTTTGGGGCGGTAACCCCGTGTTCCTCAGCTACTGGATGCGGCAGTCCGGGTTGACCGATCTGCTGCCATCATTGCAGCGTGCGCTCTATGTGGGCGTAAGCGCCGGCAGTATGGCGGCGTCCAGAATTTTCGCAGAGTGCTTCACCAATCCGCACAGCAGTAACAACAGCGGTAACACACTTACGTCGGAAGAGATCACATATGACACACCCGGCGGAGAAGCGCCCGCGACTTTTGTCACGGCAAACGGGGCAGGGCTGGTCGACTTTGCCATCATCCCGCATCTGGATAACACGAATCACCTGGATGCCTCCATGGCCAACGCCGAGAAATGGGCCGCGCGGCTGCCGGTCCCGGTATACGCCATTGACGATCAAAGCGCCATCAAAGTAACCGGTGGCAACGTCGAAGTCGTCTCCGAGGGAAACTGGAAGCTGTTTACACCTAAATAAACCGGCGGTCATGCCGATGCAGATCCGTGTGCCACCGAAGGTGAGCGCAACAAGCGCGCGAAGCATGTGATGTGGAGGCCCCGATACCCCGAAATGACACTTTTTTGGGTTTACAGGGGAAAATATTAACTATTTGATAATCAAATAGTTATTTGTAAAAATACTGAAAAAGTGTAAACCTTTGTAAACCTTATAGTGAGTGGTGAGTGGAGAATAGTGAGTAGCCTGTCAGCGCTGTCCGAAGTTTCCAATTTCAGACTTATATGTCTTTAGTCTACAGCTATAGCCATTTTCTTCTCAGCCCATTTTAGTTTGGCTCAAAATTTGAAATTATACGGTTTATAAACGTGTAACAAACACAACCGGGCTTTGTCAAAACTATGGCAAAAATCATAACCAAACATTTTTGCCGTTATAGTATTATATTTGTACGCTAATTTCTCAACGATGGAATTTTTAGATTTCCTCTTCTTTGCCATTATCGGCATTTACATTATCCGAAGTTTAATGCGGATCGTGTTGCCCATGATCTTTCAAAATGTTATTAATAAAGCGCAACAGCAGCAAAATAACCAGCAGAATTATAATAGCAGCACCACGCAGGGTAAAATAAAGGTGGACTACATGCCGAAACCAAAAAAAGGTTCTGTCCCCGATTCGGAAGGCGATTTTGTCGATTATGAAGAGATAAAATAGATTATCATGATCCCCGAGGAGATATTCAAACGCCGGCGCAATCACAATAACACGCCCGAATCGATCCTGCTCATCATCACCAATTATATCGTGGTTGCTGTGGGTGTTGCCCTGTTTTCAAATCATAACCATATCAACTGGTTCTTTTGGGTTATAATAGCTTTACTTGCATGGTATAATTTTTATACCATCCGCCGTAACCGCGAAGAATACGGCAACAGGGCTACCGCAATCGCCTATATTATCAGCCTGGGTATTCTCGTCGCGGTGTTTTTTCTTTTTAAAGCAAATTTGTAGCAAGTGTTTTCAAAATAGTCGTTAAGCAGCGCAGCCCGCCGTATTTCTATACTCAAAATTTGTGTTATAGAATTTTGCTAAAAGTTGTATCTTGCGCCCTCTTTTTAACACTATAATTAAACGACAAAAAATATATGGGGGTAATGGGTTTTTTGCGGGAACGGATGGGAAAGATTCTCGCGTTTGTAATTGGTTTTGCGCTGCTAGCATTTATAATTGGTGATTTTGCAAAGTCGGGCGGGTCGATGTTTAAGGACGACCGTAACGAGCTCGGCGAGGCCGCTGGTCAGAAGATACCTTACGATGAATTCACCAAAAAGGTTGATCAAAACAGCGCTCAATTTAAGCAACAGGGCCCTCTAAGCCCGCAGATATTAAGCTACGTACAGGAATCGACCTGGAACCAGATGGTGGCCCGTGCGGTATTGTCGAAGGAAACCGATAAGCTCGGTTTGGTGGTTAGCGATGATGAAGCCAAATCCATGATCAGCGGAAGTAACCCAAATCCACAGATCGTGCAGGCTTTCGGCGACCCGAAGACCGGCCAACTGGACAGGAACAGGTTAAATACATTTTTGAACAACCTCAACGCCTCCAAAGCCGATGATCCGATCAGGCAACAATGGGCAGACTTCGTGACCCAAATGATCGAGGCAAAAACATCCGAAAAATATGTTACCCTGGTTACCAATGGCTTATATGTAAATTCGTTAGAGGCTAAAGATGATTATGAAGCAAAAAATAAGCTGGCCAACTTTAAATACGTAACGCTGGATTATGCATCGGTGCCGGACAATAAGATCACTATTACCGACGACGATTATAAAGCTTACTATGACGAACACAAAGCAGAATTCAACAATCCGCAGGAAACGAGAACTTTTGACTATGTAAGCTTTAACGCGGCGCCTTCAAAAGATGATTCAACAGCCGCCAAAAAACAAGTGGATAAATTAACGGAAGAGTTTAAAACCACCAAAAACGATTCGCTTTTTGTGCAAATTAACTCTGAAACTAAAGCGCCGATAACTTACCAGCATAAGGGTCATCTCGATCCCAAATTAGACTCGGTAATGTTTAACGCACCGAAAGGATTTATTTACGGTCCATATCTTTCCAATGGCAGCTATAAGATCGCAAAGCTTGTCGACGAGAGAACTGAGCCAGATTCCGTTAAAGCACGCCACATTTTAATCGACGATAAAACCATCGGCGTTGAAAAAGCCATTGCTAAAGCCGACTCGATCAAAAAGCAGATCGAAAGCGGAAAATCATTTGCCGATATGGCCAATATGTTCTCGATTGATAAAGGTTCGGCCGTTAAAGGCGGCGACCTTGGCACTTTTGGCCGTAACACGATGGTACCTGCGTTTGAAGATCCGGTTTTTGCGGGTAAAAAGGGCGATTTGTTAGTGGTACCTACTCAATTCGGCGTCCATTTAATACAAATCGAGGATCAAAAAGGATCGTCGAAGGTGGTAAAGGTGGCGGTGGTAGATATACCGCTTAAAGCCAGCAGCACGACACAAACAGCTGTTTACAGCAAAGCGCAGGGATTTTTAGGTTCGTTAACGAAAGATAATTTTGACAGTGAGGCAAAAAAGGCCGGTCTGAAAATAAAAACAGCCGCTAATATTAATGGCGTGGCTGCGGCGGTACCGGGCATCGATAACGCGAGGGATATTGTACGTTGGGCATTTGGCGCCGGCATCGGCGATTTCTCCGACAAAGTGTATATCGTTGGCGACCAGTACGTAATTGCGCATTTGGTGCAAATCAGGCCAAAAGGTATTTTACCGCTTGACGCCGTGAAAAAGCAAATCGAGCCTATGGTGAAAAATAAGGTAAAAGGGAAGTTGCTGACAGATAAATTACAGGCTGCATTAAACGGCTCGTCGACGCTGGAACAGGTCGCGCAAAAGTCAGGAACTACGGTTACGCCGCTGCAAAATATCGTATTTGCAAACCCGGTTATCCCAGGCTCATCAGCCGAATATAAAGTGATCGGCACGGTATTCGGCTCGCAGCCGAACAAGCTTTCCAAACCGGTTGAAGGACAGATAGGCGTGTTTGTTTTCGTGTTAAACGGTTTTACAAACCCGCCGCCGCTTACCAACGAGGTTAGGGAAAAACAACAAATAAACCAGGCGCTGCTTCAGCGCGCCGATTCACAAATATTTGATGCGCTGAAAGACAAAGCTGATGTAAAAGATTTCAGGGCGAAATTTTTATAGAAAGGCGCTGGCTGCCATTTAAAAGTAAAAAAGAGCCGGACAAAGGTGTGGTTAGCGTTCATAACCCCTGCCTGGCTTAATTTTACCGGAATTAAAACTAATTTTGTATCCGGGACAGCATAATACCTGTTCCCGGATTTTTTGTTTAAAATGGAGATACAGGAAAATATAGTCAATAAGGTTGCTCAAAGCGGGCTCGTTACTTTGGACCCTGCAACCTTCTATCCCGCAGGCGACCGGGTGGTTTATGATATAAAAGATAATTTATTCCAGGGACTTATACTGCGTGAAAAGGATTTCAGGGAGTTTGTTAAGACGCACGACTGGTCGCAATACCAGGGCAAAAATGTAGCGGTTACCTGCTCGGCCGATGCCATTGTACCGGGTTGGGCATATATGCTGCTGGCCAATCGCCTGGCGCCGTATGCCGCCGAGGTAGTGTTCGGAAATGAAGAAATGCTGGAGACCATACTCTTCATAAAAAACATTGCTAAAATGGATGTTGAACAATACCGCGACCAGCGCATCGTTATTAAAGGCTGTGGGGAGGTCCATGTGCCGGTTTCGGCCTATGTTGAATTAACAAAGAAGCTGACCCCGGTGGCAAAAAGCCTGATGTTTGGTGAACCATGCTCAACCGTGCCGATCTATAAAAGAAAAGACTAATCCCATCGGTACATTTACCGGGCATAAAACAAAATAATGATATCCTTGCTTGCAATTAAAACAGCCGACCATTGATTCGAATGATGCGTTCTTTTGTTGTCATATTTTTCCTTTCCGCCTTTTTATGCCATGCCGCCGGCCAGGACCTTAAAATAGGCGAGCCTGTATTTAAACCAGGCGAAAAATTGAGCTACCGGTTAAAATATGGGTTTTTTACCGGTGCGACCGCCGTTATCCGTGTGGAAGAAAGCGAAAAGAAATTTGACGGCCACAGTGCCTATCACATCATAGCCGATGGCAAAACAGCCGGGGCCTTTGATGTTTTTTATAAAGTGCGCAACCGGTACGAAACCTACGTTGACCAAACTACCTTATTGCCTTATTATTATACCGAAAACAGGCACGAAGCAAGTTATAAGCACAAAGACAATGTTACCTTTAATCATAAAGACAACGAGATAACCGCCGCAAAAGGGGTTTTTCCATTCAGAGGGAAGGTGTTCGATTTCCTGTCTGCATATTATTTTTCCCGAAGCATCGATGTTTCCAGGATACATATCGGCGAGAGGTTTGATCTGCAATATTTTTTGGATGATGGTATTCATACTCTTACGATAACCTATGTGGGCAAGGAAGTCGTCGAGTCGGAACTGGGCAAATTTAATTGTCTTAAATTTAACCCAACCATCATTCCGGGGAGGATATTTAAAAAGAACAGCAGGCTATACTTGTGGATAACTGACGATAATAACCGGATACCGATAAAAGCGCATGTCGAGTTGATCGTCGGCAGTGTAACTATGGACCTGACTGCCGCGGAAAATTTAAAATATCCGCTAACGCCTTTGAGTAAGTGATATGATAACCGTTGGAGATGTGTTGCTGCATGAAGATGTGGTAAAAGAGAATTTTGTTTGCAATTTAAACAAATGCAAAGGCGCGTGCTGCCTGGAGGGCGATTCGGGCGCGCCGCTGGATGCGGTTGAGCTGGATATCCTGGATGAAATATATCCAAAGGTGAAACCCTTTATGACCGAAAAGGGCATCAAAACTATTGAAAAAACAGGTACCTGGGTAAAGGATGTCGACGGCGATTATACAACCCCATGTGTGGATGTAAACAAAGAATGTGCTTACGTGATATGGGAAAACGGAATAACCAAATGCGCGATTGAAAAAGCCTATGAGCAAGGTGCTACCAGCTGGAAAAAACCTATTTCATGCCACCTATACCCTATCCGTATTACAAAATACCCCGAGTTTGATGTGTTGAATTACGACCGTTGGAGTATTTGCAGCTCCGCTTGTTCGTTCGGCAGCGAGCTAAAAGTACGCGTTCATGAATTTCTGAAGGCGCCCCTTATCCGCAAATACGGGGAGGAGTGGTACCAGGAATTAGAAGACGAGCTAGGGGAGATCGACATCACCGATCAATCATAGCTATGCCGTTCCAGGTCGTATTCCGACTGCCCCGAAATGATCTTTTTTTGTTTTTCAATTTCGCTGTCCAGGTGATGGTCGTAAACGCTGTCGGTTACCTGTATACTTCGTTCCTTGTCCTTTTCGGCATAATGCTCATCAGCTTCCGAAAGTTTTGAAACGGCAACATCATACGGCCCTTTCGGCGACATCAGTTTTACAAACACCGGCAAACATTCAAACAAAATAAATAAATAGCTGATAAACGACTCGGCAAGATAAGTGTCCAGATCGCGCGTTCCGTTGTCGTTGTACGAAAGCTGCCCGAGCGCCCAGTTGCGATCGGCAAACCCTGCAATGTTGGCCAGGCTATCCAATTGATGGTCGCTGAATAAGCGGATATTATTTAACCCCTCATAATCTTTTCTGGCCGCCAGGTATTGCTCTAATTTCGTTTGGTTGTCGGTAACAGTTTTCAAACGGTCCTGCTTTTCCTGCAATACGGCCTGTTTTTGCTTTGCATAGGTTCCGTAACCCACAATGCCCGATGTTTGATTGGTTTTATCGCCAAACACTTCCTGGTTTAGCTGGTATCGCGAACGGTTAATATCCCTGGTGAGCGAATCCTGTTCCTTCTTAAGGTCGTTATTTTTACCCAGCTCCATTGCATATTTCTGTGTATAGGTTTTTTGCAGCGTATCTATCTTCCGGTGCTGTCCTTTTAAATAGGCCGTTTTCAATTTTTGGCGTATCTCTTTATCGAATATTTTCAGTTCGATAGGCCGCGAAATCACAATACCTATGGCTATCGCCAGTAAAATACGCGGCGAAGCCTGCAGCAGCTGCTGATTAACCGTGCCTTGCTTGTCAATGCTCGATACGATATAACGGTCCATATTAAAAATGGCCATTCCCCATATCAATCCAAATAAAATAGCAAAACCAACGGCAAACGCGCTGCCGCTGAAAACAAAGTACATAGCGTAGCCACCCGACAAGGATGCAAACAACGCCGTGAAGAATATAGTAGCCCCGATGCCAACATACTTATTATGCTCGAGCGGATATTTTTTTAATGTACCGATATGGGCTCCTGAACAGAACCAAAAAAACCGGGTAATTTTCTTCATGAATAGCTTGCTAACGTGATAAACATATAATAAACGCGCCAATGTATTGAATGTTACAAAACTGGGACTTAAATATTTACCGGATAAAATTACCTTTGAGCATAATTTTATTGATTATGAAAGAAATAAGCGTACAGGAACTAAAAGAAAAACAGGATAGCGGCGACGATTTTCAACTGATCGATGTTCGGGAAGATTTTGAGTACGAGATGTCGAACCTTGGCGGCGTATTAATCCCCCTTGGCGGCATACTGATCGAGTCGGATAAAATTGATAAAACCAAGCCCGTTGTGGTAATGTGCCGCAGCGGTAAACGCAGTGCTGCTGCCATTATGCAGCTAGAGCAGCAGGGTTTTACCAATCTTTACAATCTTAGGGGCGGTATTTTAGCCTGGGCGGATGAAATAGACCCTAACATTAGCGTATATTGAGCCCATGTGGAAAAAAGCAATACCCAATACATTGTATACAGTCGGCATTGTTGTATGCGCGATTTACGGCTATCGGTATGGCATCGAAAAAGGCAATTATGTTTTTTTGGTTTGTGCTATACTATTAATAGGTATATTTATCATGCTTAAGATAAAAATCTTAAAAGAGATAAAAAACACTCAAAAAAAACCCTAACCTAATTTAAACTTTATGTTAATTGCAATTCTTGGTATCATCATACTCGTAGTGGGTGTGGTAACTTCGCGCTCGCCCGAACCGGGCAGCCGGTTTGGCGGTGTTCTTAAAACCGTTGGCATTATGGTGGTTGTCGCCGGCCTGCTCCTGTCCGCGGTTAAAATAATCGAACCTGGCAGAGTAGGCGTGCAGGTATTATTTGGCAGGGTACAGGATCAGGTACTCGAGAGCGGGCTGCATATCATCAACCCGGCTGTCGACGTTACCACATTCAGCGTACAAACAGAAAATTATACCATGAGCGCTAAAAGCGCCGAAGGCCAGGTACAAGGCGACGATGCCATCAAGGTTTTATCGTCCGATGGGTTAGAGGTTACGATCGACCTTTCCGTGCTCTATAAGATAAATCCCGCGAAAGCCCCGTTCATCCTGCAAAATATCGGTGTAAACTACGAGGATAAGATCGTGCGCCCTGTAACCCGCACGGCCATCAGGGACAACGCGGTTAACTACCAGGCTGTGGATTTATATTCAACAAAACGAGAGGAGTTTCAATACAAGATCAACAAAACGATTACCGATAACTTCGCAAAGAACGGACTCGAAGTTCAGCAAATACTGGTTCGTAATATATCGCTGCCTGCAACAGTGCGCGCCAGCATTGAATCAAAGATACAGGCCGAGCAGGATGCGCAAAAAATGCAGTTCGTGCTGCAAAAGGAACGCCAGGAAGCCGATCGTAAACGCGTGGAGGCACAAGGTATTGCCGATTACCAGAGAATTATTTCCATAGGCCTTACTGACAAGCAGCTGCAATATCAGACCATATTAGCGCAAAAGGAGATCGCTTTGTCGCCCAATACAAAGATCATCGTTATGGGCGGTAAGGGCAACCCAATTATGTTAAGTGATAAATAGATATAAGGCTGACTAGCTTTTTAACCCCAGGCCGGTATCATCGCTTAACATCCATTTCCCGTCTTTAAACTCCGGCATTTGATAGGGATTATTGCTGGTTAAAAATGGGCCGTCCAGGTCGGCCCAGTCGTATTGCGGGGCAAGCGCGGCTGCGGCTAATGTGGCGCAGCTGGTTTCGCTCATACAGCCGATCATCAGCTTTAGCCCCAGCTCTCTTGCTTTTAAGATCATTTGGTGAGCCTCGTACATCCCTGCCGACTTCATCAGCTTGATATTGATGCCATGATATACACCTTTGGCTTTTTCTACATCGGGGAGCCGCTGCACCGATTCGTCGCCGATAATAGGCACCGGGCTGCGTGCCGTTAACCATGCATTGCTGTCGATATCCGTTTTAAGCATGGGCTGTTCGATCAGCAAAACGCCTTGCTCGTGCAACCAATGGGTCATATCCAGACTTTGTTGCAAATCGGTCCATCCCTGGTTCGCATCAACGAACAATGGCAGGTTTGTTACCGACCGGATAGTTTTTATCAGTTCCCTGTCGCTGCCGCGCCCCAGTTTCACCTTGATGATCTTGCAATCCGGATTTTCTTTTACTTTTTGAATGATCACCTCGGGCGTATCGATGCCGATGGTAAAACTGGTTAGCGGCATTTTTGCAGGGTCGCTGCCTAATAGCCGCCAGCAAGGCTGCTGCTTTAGCTTCCCGTCCAGGTCATGAAGGGCAATGTCAATGCCCGCTTTTATTGCTGGGTTACCGGGTGCAATGCTATCCAGGTAAGCAATGATTTCTTCAAAGTCGAACGGATGGCTAAATTGTCTGGCGTCAACTTTCTTTAAAAAATCCATCGCGCTCTGAAAACTCTCGCCCATATACGGAACCATTGATGCCTCGCCATGCCCTGCATAACCCTCATGGTCAATTTTGATGAGCATCACAGGCGTTGACGTCCGCGAAAATTTGGCTATCGTAAAAGTATGCTTAAGCAGCAATTCAAATGGTTGGTAAGTCAGCTCCATGTCGTTCAAAGCTAATATTTACTGCCGAAATGAGATATTATTGTGGTTCGCCTTAATTGACGACGATAAACAGATTGCGGAAAGTTCGTTCTACCCTCCTATTTATACTTAAATACGTTATCCATATTCGCGTTGTCGTAAGCGCTCACATTCAGATCGGTGATGATACCCGTATGCAGGCTATATACCCAGCCGTGTACGCCAAGGTGCTGCCCGTTATGCCAGGCATTTTGCACGATCGTCGTTTTGCAAAGGTTGTAAACATTCTCGATCACGTTATACTCCACAAGTCTGTCGCAGCGTTCGTTTATATCAGCGATAGCGTCAAGCTCTTTAGCGTATAACCGGTATACATCCTTAATATGGCTTAGCCAGTTATCGATCAGTCCAAACTGCTGGTTGCCGACGGCAGCCATTACGCCGCCACATCCATAATGCCCGGTAACGATCACCTGTTTTACTTTTAATACGTTAACCGCGTAATCCAGCACCGAAAGCATGTTCATATCCGAATGTACCACCATATTGGCGATATTACGGTGCACGAATATCTGACCCGGCGCAGTATTGGTTATTTGATTGGCCGGCACGCGGCTGTCGGCGCACCCGATCCAAAACACCGGCGGGGCCTGCCCTTTCGCGAGATTCTCAAAATAATCGGGGTCTAATTTTAAAGTGCTTTCGACAAATTTTCTATTCCCTTCCAGCAAACCTTTGTAGAGGTCTGTATCCGCGGCATTTGTATTTATAGGGCACATAGTATAGGTTGGTTAGATAGTTACCGGCGAAAATAAGCAAATTTCACATAGGTGTTATTTGCGGTTCAGGCTATCCGCCTTTGCTTTGGCTTTTTTCTTAAAAAAGCCCCTTAATAAAAAGTTATGTTGTACAGCCTCCAGGTCCTCATTTAGTTTAACCGAGCTTGCCTGCAAATTGGTTAAAGTTGTTTGGACTTGTACTGCACCCTTTGGGTCGTTCAACAAAATGCCGATGGCATTATCGGTTGTATTAAGCTTGTTACTGGCTTTATTAAGATTGCTGGTTAATGTTGATGCGTTAGCAGCAGCCTGCTGCAGTTGGGCGGCGGCGGCCTTTATTTTGTTGAAGGTTACGGTATCTGTAAATAATTTATCAGCCAGTGTGCCTTTGGTGTTGATTTTATTACTAAACTGATTAAGCTGGGCAGCAAGGCGGGCAGCTCCTTCTGTAGTTGCTTGCAAATTGCGCATGGAATTTCGCAGCTGTACGCCCATAATGCTATCGGCAAGCAAAGCGCCGACGGTGCCCTTACCTTGCAGCATCCGGTGGCTCAGCAACTTAAAGTCGGTTGTTATACCCAGCAGGTTTTGATTGTTTTGCTGCAGCACTTTAAGCATATCGTCGGTCGATAAAAGCTTTTCGGCCTGCAGCACATCGCCATCCTGCACCACCGGGGCCTGCGGGCTCCCCCCATCTATCACAATGATCTTGTTTCCGATAAGCCCGTCCGAACCTATGTGCACTCCGGCATTTCTGTGGATATAAGGCTGTGTGCTTTCATCAATACGCATGGTTACATCCACCTGCGAGGCCCCTGTAAAACGAATACTGCTGATAGTGCCTACCTTAACACCCGAAAACCAGATGTTGTTCCCTTTTTTTAACCCGGCAACATCATCAAATATGGCGCTGATATAAATACTTTTTGAAAAGCTCTTTTGCTGGCCGCCAAGCGTAAACACACCAAGTAAAAATATAACAAGCCCGATCGCCAAAAAAATGCCCACCGTTATTGCCTTCTTGTTTTCTGTTGTAGCCATATTGTTCCTGTAAATCTATCGTATAAAGTTGTAATCAAAAAATGGTTTCACCCGGTCGTCTTTTGTGTCAAAAACTTCATCAAACGTGCCAACCCGTTCAAACTTGCCATCCAGCAGCATGGCCACCCGGTCGCCCGTTGATTTTGCACAGGTAAGGTCGTGGGTAATAATTATCGACGACGTATTGTAATTTTGCTGAACCTCGTTGATCAGGTCGTTGATCTCAATGCAAGTGATCGGGTCGAGGCCGGCGGTTGGTTCGTCATATAGCATAATTTCGGGATTCAATATCAGCGTGCGTGCGATACCGATGCGCTTGCGCTGGCCGCCTGATAGCTCCGACGGCATTTGATTGATGGTTTGAGACAACCCCACTGCCTCAAGCACCTTTTCCACCTCCGTGTCTATTTCTCCGCGGGCTATATTTTTTCGGTTTCGCACAAGTGGAAATTCCAGGTTCTGCCGAACGGTCATGCTATCATATAGTGCACTGGCCTGAAAAGAAAAGCCTATCCTTATACGCAGCTCCTGTAGTTCGCGATCGCTTATTTTTGTTACATCCTGCCCTAAAACTTCAATCGTGCCCCTGTCAGGTTTTAAAAGCCCCGATATCAATTTTATAAGCACCGATTTTCCGGTGCCCGACCGGCCCAGCACCGCCAGATTCTCGCCCTGGTATAGGTCAAGGTCAATGCCTTTAAGCACAGCATAATCCTCAAACGACTTTTTCAGCCCCCTGATCTGGATCACGGTGTTTTTACTATCAATATTTGTTTTTTTTCTTTTCATGACCGACGGCCGGATTAACGGAACCAACCCGTTATTTGCACAATAACAATTTCTTCAATAAATACCAAAAACATAGCAGTTACCACCGCGCCGTTGGCGGCTTTACCCACACCTTCAGTTCCTTTGGTTGAATAATATCCCTGGTAACACCCAACGATACCTATGGTAAATCCAAATACCACCGATTTAATTAACGATGCCCAAAAATCAATGAATGTGAGAGGTTCAAACACCTGCTGCATAAAGGTTGCGTAGCTGGTGCCTTCGTTCATGCTTACATTTATATATGCGCCAATTAAAGCTATAAAAGCCGTATAACTGGCTAAAATGGGTATGGTTATCGTGGTAGCAAACACACGGGTACACACTAAAAATTTAAAAGGCTTGGTACCTGAAACCTCCATGGCATCGATCTGCTCCGTTACCCGCATGGAGCCAAGTTCGGCGCCAATGCTTGAGCCGACCTTGCCCGATGCTATTAACGCAGTAACCAACGGCGCCAGCGCCCGCATTATCGCGATGGATACCAGCGATGGCAGCCACGACGTGGCCCCAAATTCCGAAAGCGACGGGCGTGACTGCTTAGTGAATATGAGGCCGGTTATAAAACCGGTCACCGTGATCAATGTAAACGACCGTACACCAACTTCGAAACACTGGCGCACGATCTCTTTGAACTCAAACGGCGGTAAAAAAGCCTCCTTAAAAAATCGCAGAACAAATAAGTGAACCTGGTAAAGATCGGCGAAAAAACCGGCGAAACGTTCCCTTAATGTTGGCCCGGGTTTTGGAGCGGGTGGCGACGAAGTTTTTACTTTCTCCATTAATGACGATAAAGGTATTTACTTATAGCAAATAACGCTGTGCTAACTACAAAAAACTTACTAAGATGTTTTGCTTTTGACATATCCCCCCGTTTTTAAAAGCAGCAGTATTGCCGATAGCCTGACATTCAATTTTTAAAACCCGTCGTTAATTTTTAATTAACCCCTGTTTCGGCCGAAATATTTAATTTTAAACCGAAATAGTAAATACGAAATCGATTGCATAACTTTATACACTTAACACACACAATGATATGTAACTATTGTCAGGCCGTAGTTTATGAAATTTAAAATTACAGTACTTGTTTGTTCCCTGCTATTGATAACTGGTTGGTCAAGCGCCCAAAATAACCAGTTTCAGTTTTCGCACCTGGACATTAACAATGGCCTGTCGCATAACGAGATCACCTGTATTTTAAAAGACAGCAAGGGATTTATGTGGTTCGGCACACTGTCGGGGTTAAACAGGTATGATGGTTATAAATTCAAGATATTTAAACATGCGGTAAGCGATACAACCACGCTCGACGACGATTATATAGTGAGTATTACCGAAGGCCCCGGGCATAAGCTTTGGGTAGAAACGCGCAATGGCTTTAATATATATGACCCCTCTACCGAAAAGTTCACTCATAACATCAGCCGCTATTTGCGGTCAATAGCCATACCCGACGCCCATATAGCATCCATAAAACAAGACCGCTCGGGCAATTTCTGGTTTCTTCATCTAAGCCTCGGCATATATAAGTACACGCCGTCCACGGGCAAAACAATTCATCTGGCACATTCCGCAATCGATTCCACATCCATCGGCGCAAACACGGTTTCCGATCTTGCCCAGGATTCGAAGGGCCATCTATGGCTTGCCTATCGCAGCGGCATATTGGAACAGATAGACCCGGTAAATTATCGTGTAAATTACAGGTCGCACATATTTGCCAAATTACCCGCCGGGTTAAATTCATCCTATAAAATATTTATTGACAGGCAGGATGATATATGGGCATTTGTACCTACGTACTCGGCCGGTGTTTACTATGTTAATACCAGGCAATCGGTTTTCAGGCACATTGATAAAGGCGCGGCGCCAACCCGTTTAAATACCAATGTCGTATCCAGCGTGGTACAGGACGATCAAAACAGGATATGGATAGCCACGGACCACGGCGGTATAAACTTGCTGGACAAAAAGGATTTTAGGATCCGGTACCTGCTTAACCGCGAAGATGACAACCAAACCATCGGGCAAAACAGCATTACGCTTTTATATAAGGATAATACAGGCATCATGTGGGTGGGTACCTACAAAAAAGGCGTCGGTTATTATCACGAAAGCATAATTAAGTTTCCTCTGTACACCCATCACCTTTCCGAGCCGCTTTCCGATCCAAAGAGTTTAAGCTTTAGCGATATCAATAGTTTTGCGGAGGATAAAAAGGGCAATATTTGGTTAGGCACAAACGGCGGCGGACTGATATATTTTGATCGTCATCGCGGCACGTTTAAAAATTATCTTCACAATGCCGGCAATAAAAACAGCATAACGAACAACGTGGTTGTTTGCCTATATATGTCGCACGACCAGAAATTGTGGATAGGTACTTATTTCGGAGGATTAGATTGTTTTGACGGTAAAACCTTCACGCATTATAAACACAACGACCTGTTACCCGGCAGCATTTCGGAAGACAGGATATGCGCTATTACCGAAGACGAAGACCATCATTTGTTAGTGGGCACCTTATCGGCTGGCTTTAACATATTCGACAGTAAAACGCACACATTCTCGCACTGCATTTACAACCCGAGAGCTAATGCCATACACTCGAACTATGTAAGCAAGCTTCTGGTAGACAGCAGGAAAAATTTATGGGTGGTAACTTCGTACGGCCTCGATGTTTTAATAAAAAAGACACACCGGTTTGTGCATTTTGTTCATAACGACAGTGATCCGTCCAGCCTTATAAACAACAATACAAATAATATACTCGAGGACAGTGAAGGACTGATATGGATAAGCACGCGCGAGGGTATCAGCATTTTTGATTATAAAACCGGCCGCTTTACCAATATTACCAAACAGGATGGTTTGCCCGATAACACGGTAATAGATATACAGCAATACGATAAAAACAACCTGTGGGTGAGTACGCCAAACGGGCTGTCGAATATCATTGTCGACCGCACATCGCGTAATCTTAAATTTCATTTTATCAATTACAACGAAACTGAAGGTTTGCAAGGACGTGAGTTCACTGAAAATTCGTCTTTAAAAACACGCGAAGGAGAATTGCTGTTTGGCGGCGGCAATGGCTTCAATCTTTTTAAACCTTCCAATATCCACAAAAACAAAAATACGCCCAACCTGGTGTTTACCGACTTCCAGGTATTCAACAAAAGTCTGGCAGTGGGCGAAAAGGTAAATGGCCGGGCCATATTGTCTTCATCCATAACCGAAGCGCCCTCTTTAGATCTAAAATACAATGCGAATGTATTTTCAATTGAATTTGCCGCCTTAAATTTTTTCAATCCCGACAAAGTCAAGTACCAGTATAAAATGCAGGGTTTTGATAAGGGGTGGATTACCGCCGATGGCAAAACCAGGAAAGCCACTTACACCAATCTCGATCCGGGGAGTTATGTATTTAAAGTAAGGACGGCAAATACCAATACCTGGAACGGTAAAGAATTATCGCTTCATATTAACATTCTGCCACCGTTTTGGAGAACTACCTGGGCATACATATTGTATGCAGTGCTATTTTTAGGTATTTTGTTTTATTGGAGACGAAAGGCCATCGAAAAACTACGGGCCCAATTCTCCATTGAAAAAGAACGTGAAGAGGCTCACCGGATGCACGAGCTGGACCTAATGAAGATTAAGTTCTTTACGAATGTCAGTCATGAATTCAGAACGCCTCTGTCACTCATAATGGCGCCTGTAGATAAAATACTTAAACAGGTGCCCGAGCCTGATATTCAGCGTCAGCTGTTACTCGTAAATCGAAACGCCAGGCGGCTGCTCAACCTGGTGAACCAATTGCTCGACTTCAGGAAAATGGAGTACCAGGAGTTAAAGCTTCATGAAAGGAAAGGAGACATTATAAGTTTTATAAAAGAGCTTTCTTATGCATTTACTGACATTGCCGATCAAAAGAGCATACGCTTTATTTTTGATTCGGATGCAGATGCCTTTTACACAAGCTTTGATCATGATAAGATAGAAAGGATATTGTTTAATTTACTTTCAAACGCCTATAAATTCACTCCGGAGGGGGGTCGTGTAAGCGTGTTGCTTAATTTGGTGAAAAAAAGTCCGTCAGACTTGTTAAATCTTGAGATCAAGGTAATCGATACCGGTATTGGCATCCCGGAAGATAAGCGTGACAAAATATTTGAGCCGTTTTTTCAAAACGATGTTCCCGGTTCAATGCTTAACCAGGGAAGCGGCATCGGACTGTCGATAACGCGGGAATTTGTAAAGCTTCACAACGGCGAAATTTACGCGGAAAGTGAATTTAACCTGGGCAGCTGCTTTACTGTTCTGCTTCCGTTAAAACCCCTGGATAAAGCGATAGTGGCAGACATCCCGTCAGACCTTATACCGGGGTTTGCTTTAAACGGACCGGACAAAAATTTGAAGGACAAGGACGGGAAAAAACCAACTGTATTGCTGGTGGAGGATAACGACGATTTTAGGTTTTATATTAAAGATAACTTAAAAGCCGCTTTCAACATTATCGAAGCCGAAAACGGAAGGAAAGGATGGCAAAAGGCGCTCGCACAACATCCCAACCTTATTGTAAGCGACATTAGCATGCCCGAAATGAACGGCATCGACCTATGTTTAAAGATCAAAGCCGATAAAAGGACTTCGCATATTCCGGTAATATTGTTGACTGCCCTCACCGGCGAGGATCAACAAATAAAAGGCCTGGAAACGGGTGCTACCGATTATATGACCAAACCCTTCAACTTTGAAATACTCCAGTCTAAGATCAGGAATATATTAAGCCAGCAGGAGTATATGCGTAAAACCTATCAAAAACAAGTCGATGTTCACCCTACCGAAGTGCATGTTGAATCGCCCGACGATTTATTTATAAAAAAGGTGCTGGTATTAATTGAAGAAAATATTTCAAATCCCAACTTCTCGGTCGAAGAACTAAGCAGCGAAGTATTTGTAAGCAGGTACACATTGTATAAAAAAATATTAGCCATGACCGGCAAAACACCGAATGAGCTGGTAAGATCTATGCGCTTAAAGCGGGCGGCGCAGTTGCTTGAAACCGGCCATTTAACCATATCGCAAATAGCCCACAAAGTTGGTTTTAAAAGTCAAAAATATTTTGTGAAAACCTTTAAAGCCGAATTTAATACTATACCGTCAAAATATCTCGAAAATATGGAGGAGGTGGCCGGCTAAAGTTACAGCTGCCCATCTTTCAAATCCATTCATTGTAATACTATAATGGCACTTTAAAAAGTATTGAACCCGGCTTATAGGTACACATTTGTCAATTATAGGTTTGGTTTTCAAAGAAGTAATTATGTTAATGTATAATTAAGATATTGATAATCAATCAATTAAACCCAGTTGACATTTGTGCCCCTATTTATCCACAATGAGGCGCTGATTACTGTATAATTTTATCACCTGTGTAATGTATTTATAAACCGACGGCGATCTATTTATGAACGAAGTGCCGTACACATTGAATTGTAACAACCAATCTAAATATAAACTCAATTAATCAACTAACAATCGTTATGGGAAAATTTCTACGAATGGCATTGCTGGTTCTCTCATGTTTTATGTGCGCCGGAGCGATGGCACAAAACCAGGGTACAGCAGTCAAAGGCACAGTATCAGACGACCGGGGAGTTACGCTTCCGGGCGTTACCGTAAAAGTAAAAGGCACCACCGTCGGCGCTATCACCGATATTAACGGGAACTATACCATACAGGTACCCGCAGAAGGTAAAACTCTGGTTTTTTCTTTTATAGGTATGCAAACCCAGGAAGTTTCGATAGGCTCCAAAACAACCATTAATGTCAGGCTTGCTTTATCGTCGACAGCATTAACAGATGTAGTTGTGGTAGGTTACGGTACGCAAAAGCGGGGCGATGTAAACGGAGCGATATCTTCTGTCAGCAGCAGAGATATCGCCGATATTCCGCAGCCCAGCGTTGACCAAATGTTACAGGGCAAGGCGGCAGGCGTAACCGTTACAAATAACTCCGGACAGCCCGGAGCTGCGGTTTCCGTACATATACGCGGAATTACATCTTTTTCGGGTACCGACCCGTTATATGTAATTGATGGTGTAGAAGTGCCAGGCGGCGCCCGCAACGGTTACAGCGGCGGCCCGGTGTTAAATACTCCCGGGTCTTCCAACCAGGAGACGTCAGTGAGCCCGCTTAGTTTGCTCAATCCCAACGATATTGAATCGATAGATATTTTGAAGGATGCTTCGGCTACAGCCATCTATGGAAGCAGGGGCGCTAACGGGGTTATTCAAATCACCACGAAGCGCGGAAAAGGAGCGGCAAAAATTGTTTACGATGGTTGGGTGGGTTTGCAGCAGCAGGGCAAGTTTATCCCAATGATGAATTTACCTCAATATGCCACCCTGCAAAGCAGGCTGGCCACCTCTTTTGGTATTCAGCCGCGGCCTGAATTTGCCGACCCAAGCATACTAGGGCCAGGCACTGATTGGCAAAAAGCCATTTTTAGGACAGCTGCCGAACAAAGTCACAGTCTTTCCGTATCAGGGGGTGACAGTAAATCTGACTATTACGTTTCGGCGGGTTATTTCAAACAGGATGGTACCGTGTTAGGTTTCAATTTCGACCGTTATACTATTCGTTCATCAGTTAATTCACAGGTAAAAGATTGGCTTAAAATGGGTACTACGATAGGCGCTACCCGCAGCGATCAAAACCTGGGCATGGGCGACAATACCGGTATTATTTATGATGCGCTGTTAGCTGCGCCAGACCAGGCGGTATATAACGCCGATGGATCTTTCGCCGGCCCGTTTGTAACCACGTCTGGTACCAGGGAGGGCGGCTTAAACCCGGTTCAGCAAGCGCTGAGCATCAGCAATACCTCCTTAAGGAGCGAAATAAACGGAAATATCTATGCTGAAACAAAGTTTTTTAAGGACCTTACTTTAAGGTCGGAACTTGATGGTGATTTTAACTGGTGGAATGCGCAAACATTTAACCCGACTTATGATTATGGTTCAACCGGAACACCGGAACAATATCATATTATAAATCCTACCGCCACGTTAAACCGATCCATTGCAAACAGCAACTACTGGAGCTGGAAAGAATATTTTACCTATGGGCACACCTGGGGGAAAAATAATTTGACTGTAGTGGCAGGACGTGAAGTTTGGGAATCAACTTACGACCAGCTGCCGCTCAGCGGTTCAGGATTCGTTGCCGGCAATAATGTTCAGAGTATTGCATTGGCTAACAGCGTTGCTGCCAATATTGGTGAAAGCAAATCATCAAATTCAATGGAATCGTACCTGGCGCGGATAAATTATACCTTTGATAATAAATATAGTATCACGCTTAATGGTCGTAGCGATAGAACATCCAACTTTTCGCCCTATATTGCAGGAAAGCAAACCGGCTATTTTCCGGGCGGCGCCATTTCATGGAGATTGTCGGAGGAGCCATTTATGGCGGGTATAAAAAGTGTAGCTGATAATATCAAGATCAGGATCGGGTATGGATCGACAGGTAACTCCAGTGTTCCCGGATATGCTTATGGTGCGGGCCTCAGGTCGGTTCCAACTGCATTCGGCGTCGGCTTTATCATCGCAAATGCCGCGAATCCAAATCTTACATGGGAATCGGCGCTTCAAAAAGATGCAGGGATCGACTTCAGCTTGCTTAACAACCGTATTGATGTCACTTTTGATTATTACGATAAAACAGCAAACCATTTCCTGTTCCAGCAGCCGCTTCCAAACTTTTTGTTAGGCGGACCTAATGAATACGGCGACAATCCCGCAGGCATTGCAAAACCGTATGTAAACGCAGGTGAAATTGAAAATAAAGGTTTTGAATTTACCATTAACAGCAGGAATATTGTTACCAAGGATTTTAAATGGAGCAGCACCTTAACATTCAGCCACTACAACAATAAGGTGGTTTCATTGAATGGGGCGCCGCAAATTGTTCAGTCGGTCGGCACTTCATTTATAAGCCTTTCAGCAACAAATACCGTTGTGGGTTACCCGGTTGGTGAATTTTACGGATATAAAGTTCAGGGAGTTGTTAAAAATACAGCACAATTGCAATACCTGGCTACCCATCCGCAAAATGTTACCGGGACCACCCCGCAGGTAGTTACCAACGACCCGAGCATATCCAATTCGATATGGCTTGGCGACCTGCAATACCAGGATACCAACCATGACGGAAAAGTAGATGTAAATGACCAGGTGCCGCTCGGTAACCCGAATCCCGACTTTACTTACGGATTTACCAATACGTTTAATTATAAAGATTTCGGTCTTACCATATTCTTATACGGCTCGTACGGAGGAAAAATTTTGGATGCCCTGGAGTATGAGACAGCAGGTTTGGATGGTTTGTATCAAAACCAGTTAGCCTCGTCAGCAGGATTCTGGACTCCAAGTAATCCAAATTCAAATATTCCTGCACCGCGTGGCGGACTGGGAAACCCGAACCTGGTAATGTCTGACCGCTTTTTAGAAAGTGCTTCATTCCTTCGTTTGCAAAATGTGCGTTTAGATTACAATTTGCCTGCACGCTGGGCGAAATATGTAGCCATGACCGGGTTAAGAGTATTTGTAAGCGGTCAAAACTTACTGGTAATTACAAAATATCCCGGACTTGACCCCGAAATAGGTTCATTTAACCAAAACCCGCTTTTAATGAACGTGGATATAGGCAGGTATCCTTCGCCGCGTATATTTACATTAGGAGTTAATGCACAGTTTTAATTTTAAAAGAATTTGATTATGAACATACATATAAAATATATCGCCGGGTTAGCAGCCATAACAAGCATGATGGTCACCGGTTGCAAAAAGGATTTTTTTAACCGCCCCCCTGAATCAGGCACAACGGTTGGTAACTATTATCAAACAACAGCCCAGGTTAACGCAAGCACCAATGGCTTATATGGAGCCCCCTGGTTTGGCTGGAATAACAAAGTGGGATGGGCTATAACGGAAATGTCAAGTGGCAACGGAAGAACTTATTCGTCTGATGTGAGCGCTTTTCAAACTTTCTCAGCGCCGAACACCAACCCCGAGATCCTGGCCGCCTGGGATTCGCCATTCACGGTTGTGGCGCAGTGTAACGGGATTATTAGCAACTTGCCAAGCACCGTTCCGGCATCAGTGCCACGATCGGCAGTGAATAACGCGCTGGGCGAGGCACACCTTTTGCGGGGCGTAGCTTATTTTTACCTGGTACGCGTTTTTGGAAACGTGCCTATCGTTGAAAATCCTTTGAACGATATAGCAAATTTTCAAACGGTGCCAACAAATCCTATCAGCGACGTGTATAAGTTAATAGTGAAGGATTTGCAGTTTGCCGAAGCTAATTGCTATACCAATACAGCGTCAACCGGGCATGGCGATAGCGGATCGGCTTCAGCAATGCTTGCAAAAGTTTATTTATATATGCAAGACTATGCCAACGCGCGTAAAGAGGCCGAGAAGGTAATTGCCAGCGGGGAATTTTCGCTGTTGCCAAATTTCGGCGATCTGTTCAGGACAATAAACAACAATAACAAGGAATCAATTCTTGCTATGCAATGGGTATATAATGCAGGCTATGATTATGGTAACTCTATACAGGCATCATGGGCATACAGCAGCAGCATTACGCAAACCGGCGATGGTTATGCCGTGTTCGGCCCAACCCTCGACCTTCAAAGCGCCTTTAAAGCAGAAGGTGGCGATACCATACGCCGGCATTACACCATCATGCTGCCAGGCAGCTATTACCCCGAACTGGATTTTGCTTCCGGCGGATACAGGTTCCCAGCGAACGCCGGTGCGCAAGGCACTAACGCCGCTGCAAAAAAATATGTGATAGGCGCCCCTTCCGATCCTGATAATAACGGTAAAACCAATGCTCAGGCCGGAGGCGATAATACCTACATTATGCGTTATGCAGATGTTTTATTAATTGAAGCTGAGGCAATTTTAGGCCAGTCGGCAAATCCGGGCGTCGGTCATGGAATACCGCTGAGCGCGACAACGTCTGACCCTACCGCCCTGCAATATTTTAACATGGTTAGGGCACGCGTTAATGTGCCGCCGGTTGCTTCTTTTACCTACCAGCAGCTGCTGCTTGAACGGCGCCTGGAATTTGCCCTGGAGCAGGATTACTGGTTTGACCTTTGCCGCCTTGATGGTTATCAAACCGCAGGATCGGCAACGGCCCCAACCCCTCACCCGGTTGCCACAAGCATCATCAGTCAGCAGGAACGCGGTACTTACAGCGGTGCTGCCAACTCTAACCCGGCGCCTGTTATTTATTCGAGTAAAGTAACGCCGACAGATGCACAATTTTTGTTTCCTGTACCGGTAACTGAGTCGGCCGCCGATCCAAACTTAACAAAGGCGCCTGTTCCGTATGTATTCAAATAATCAAAATATTTATATGAAAATTAAAATGAATCTTTCAAAAACTTATTACTGGATATTGTCGGGCCTGATGATATTCGGTATGGCATCCTGTAAAAAGGATAGCAGTACAGGGTTTACTCCCGGTACGGGCACGCCGACTATTTCGAGTGTGCGCACGGTTAGCAAATTCAGCGTAGATTCGACCAGGAAAACGTCGATAACAACGTATGATAACAGTGGTGTGGCTACCACAACCACCAGTCCGAATTATAGCCCCGAAACGGTGGCCTTCGATTCCACGACGGTAACCGGCAAACTGGGAAATACTTATGCGGCGATGGGTACCAACCTGGGCAGTGTAAGCAAAATCTTCCTTAATGGCGTTTCCATTTATTTTAACAGGGCGCTGGTTTCGGACAAAAGCGTAATTTTTACGATACCGACAACCATCCCGACCATTAACCAAAAAAACACGTTACAAATTTTAACGTTGCATGGTACCGTTACCTATAACTTTACCACCTTATCGCCGCCGCCTACTATAACAGGCGTGTCTGATTATGATTTCACAGCGGGGTCGCAAATTACCTTAACGGGATTGAGCTTAAGTACGGTAACCGGCGTCACGCTTAAAACAACCGGCGATGTGGCTACCTTCTCTATAAAATCCGATTCAGTAATGGTGATTACCATGCCGGCCCATTCAACTGCAACAGAATCGCCATTGGTATTTGCGTTCAGCTCGGCCGGGAAAGCGCAGTCGATCGCATCGACTCAGGTGTTTAATGACCTTGATAATGCATACGTGATCTTTGATAATAACAGCTTTCAAAATGCGTGGGGCGATGCGTCATGGTCGGGCCCGTCGGGTTATTCAACCAACGCGTCCCACTCGGGCACGGCTTCGGCCCGCGTAAGCTATCCGGCCGGTGCATGGCAAATTGAAGGATGGGCGAACTGGTATCCAAGCATGGATTATAGTGCCAGTTACAAATACCTCACTTTCTGGGTAAAAGGTGGCACCGTAGATCATACCCTGGTTTTGGTTGGTGATCAGATGAAAGGCGGGTACGGCCAGGTGCAAAATGCGAATGCGTATGCCGCACAATTGATACCTGTTCCGGCAAAAGTTTGGACCTTCTATAAAATACCGCTGGCGCCAACACAATCTTCGACAAATCCCAATTTCCTTAATTTTTGGGCAAATGGTACTCCGGCTAAACAGCTGGGCTTCTTCCTGCAAGGGCAAAGCGGAGACGTGAATGAAACAATGTATTTTGATGAAGTCGCATTTTTAAAATAGCCTGTTAAAAATGGGATTTATATAATAGTTGATTAATTATAAGCCATCATCGGTTTAAGACTGGTGGTGGCTTTTTTAATCGCATCGTCGCTATTTAACCTCTCATTCAAAGTTTACATGGGTTAATTCTGCAACCAATTCCTATAGCGTAAAAGTCCTTTAGTTATGATGACAAGCAATGTAATGCGTGAAATAACACCGCTAACGCCCAGCGATTGCTTTACTATTTTTTCGAAGGTTAAAAAGAAATTTGATTTTCCGCTGCATTACCATGATGAATACGAACTTAACCTAATACTGAATGCTAAGGGGGCGAAACGGGTTGTCGGCGGACATATAGAAGTAATTGACGAGGTTGAATTAGCGCTTATCGGGCCAAACCTGTACCATGCCTGGTTCACCAATCAATGCCAGAGCGAGGAGATAAGGGAGGTTACCATCCAGTTTCATAAAGATCTTTTTGATGAAAAGTTTTTGAAACGGAACCAGCTCAGCTTTTTAAAAACAATGCTGGAGCGTTCGCAGCGGGGTATTTTATTTACGTCCGAAACCGCCCTTGCGCTTAAGGACCGTATATTAAACCTCGATAAAAAAACCGGCTTTGAATCGGTACTTGAATTGCTATCGATATTGCACAACCTGTCAACATCGCGCAATATGAAGCTGTTGTCGGATTTTAGCTTTTCGAACGAGAAATTTTACTACAACAGCCGCCGCATTGAGAAGGTGTTTGAGCACATGAACAATAACTATTACAAGCACGTCACCCTGGCAGAAGTGGCCCGTATCGCCAATATGCCCGAGGCATCGTTCAGCCGGTTCATAAAAAAACGCACCGGCAAAACATTTATCGATAGTTTAAACGAAATAAGACTTGGCCACGCATCCAGGATGCTTATCGACTCGACAACCACTGTTGCCGAGATCGCGTATAAATGCGGGTTTAACAATATCTCCAATTTCAACCGGATATTTAAACGGAAAAAACTTTGTATTCCGAAACAGTTCCGGGAAACCTATACCGGCAACAGGTTTTTTATCTGACCATACGGCCCGGGCAACGAAGTGAAAGGGAGCTCTCCTACCAGGAGCAATAAGTGAGTAAATCGATTAAAAAAATGAAAAACATTAAATTATTAACAGCCATCATTTTAATGGCATCAGCCGGGTTACAGTCGTGTAAAAAACCGCCAAAGGCGCAGGAAGGCACTGATACAACTACAACAACCACTACTACCACCGGTACCGGGGTTGGCACTGGTCCCGGCGGGACGATCGTTGTTGGGCAAGACCCCGCAGTTGCGGCTACGCAAGGCTTTTTTCTCGACAGCTGGTCCGCAAAAACATTTACCGTCCCGGCCAATACGCAAACTGTATCAAAACCTTCGGCAAACGGCGCGGTATCGGTAACTGTGGATCTGAGCCAGATCGTTACCCATGCGTCAACCAATATATACGGGAACAATACCAATCCCTTTATGGGGCAATATGTTACCGAGCCGGTGCTTATGGCCAATATTACGGCATTAGCCCCGCATATATTACGCGGCCCTGGCGGAAGCCTTTCCGACATCTATTTTTGGAACGGAAATGGCACGACCACCCAGCCACCGGCCGATGCACCCGCTACCTTATTAGACTACCAGGGCAACTCCTCGGCCGCAGGTTATTGGTTCGGGAACAATACTCAAAGCTGGACACTTAGCCTGGATAATTATTATGCCATGCTGCAGCAAACAAACAGCAAAGGTTTAATTACCGTGAATTATGGATATGCCCGGTACGGAACGAGCGCACATCCCGACCAGGCAGCCGCGCATCTGGCCGCCGATTGGGTAAGGTATGATAAAGGGCGCACCCAGTTATGGGAAGTGGGTAATGAATGTTATGGAAACTGGGAAGCGGGATACCGGATAGACGTGTCAAAAAATAAGGACGGGCAGCCGGCAATTATTACCGGTGCATTATACGGAACCCATTTCAAGGTTTTTGCCGACTCAATGCGCAAAGCTGCCGCCGAAGTGGGCAACACCGGCATAAAGATCGGCATTGTTTTAACCAGCTCGAACGACGTAAACAACAACGCGGGCGTCACCAACTGGAACAGCGGCGTTTTAGGGGCTGCAGGCAATGCCGCTGATTTTTTTGTGGTACATGACTATTATACCCCTTACAATCAAAATTCAACGCCAGGTACCATATTGGCTACCCCCGCACCCGAAACATCTTCCTTAATGAGCTGGGTTAAACTGTCGGTTCAAAATGCCGGGGTGACACAAAAGCCGGTTGCGCTGGACGAATGGAATTTGCAGGCTGTCGGCTCGGCGCAAATGGTATCGAACATTGCCGGTTTGCATGCGGTAATGGTTTTGGGCGAAGTGTTAAAAAACCAGGTGAGCATGGCCAGTCGCTGGGATCTTGCAAATTCATGGGCCGGCGGCGATGACATGGGCATGTTCAATAACTCCTCGCAAACGGGTAGTGCCGAACCGGGTGCGCCCGCTTGGAACCCGCGCCCGGCATTTTATTATATGTACTTTTTCCAAAAGTATTTTGGCGACCGGATGGTAACGTCGGTAAGCGGGAACCCGGATATCGTGAGCTATGGCTCATCGTTCTCTTCAGGGCAGGCCGGCACAGTGCTGGTAAACACAAGCAGTACCGATCACCTGGTGACTATCGCTTTCAATAACTTTGCAATAGGTTCAAATTATTATTATTACACGCTTCACGGCGGCACGGACAATGCCCCGTTCTCGCATAATGTATACGTAAACGGTGTCGGTCCGGCCAGTGGGGCTGTAGGCGGTCCGTCAACTTATGCATCCGTGGCGGCTATTACAGCTGCCGTGTCAGGCGGGATCATCGTGAACGTTCCTGCCTACGGGGCTGTTTTCCTGGTTGCGGATAAAAAGTGATATATGCCGGCGTATAGTTATTTGGTTAGCAAATTATTGCTATAATTGTTCTCAACCAATTGCACTCATGAGATCATTAAAAATTGCGCTGTTCACGCTGCTTGTCAGTGTCGTGGCATGCACCTCGTTGTTTGCCCAAAAATTTGAAGAGCTGGCACAAACGCCGCCCATGGGCTGGAATAGCTGGAATATTTTCCAAACCAAAATTGACGAACCATTGCTTAAGGGCATGGTTGATGCGTATGTGTCGTCGGGTATGAGGGATGCAGGCTATACTTATTTCGTTTTAGATGACGGCTGGATGGCCATGGAACGCGATAAGGATGGAAATCTTGTCGCCGACCCTCAAAAGTTTCCGCATGGCATGAAGGCTTTCGCCGACTATGTGCATTCAAAGGGGTTGAAATTTGGCATATATAATTGCGCGGGTACAAAGACATGCGCCGGATACCCCGGTACACGCGGGTACGAGTACCAGGATGCGCGTTTGTATGCATCGTGGGGCGTTGATTACCTCAAATTCGATTGGTGTAACACAGATGGCATAAATGCCCGGGAAGCATATGCCACCATGAGCAAAGCGATACGTGCGGCAGGCAGGCCCATGGTTTTCAGCTTATGCGAGTGGGGACAGCACATGCCATGGCGATGGGCGGCCGCCGACGGCCAGCTATGGCGCAGCACCGGGGATATAGGCGTCGCATTCGATAAACCAGTAACCAGGAACGGCTGGACGCCATTAAGTGTACTAAATATACTTGACCGTCAGGACAGCATCAGGCAATATGCCGGGCCGGGGCACTGGAACGACCCGGATATGCTGGAGGTTGGTAACGGGATGAGCAATAATGAGGATAAGGCACACTTTTCCTTGTGGTGCATGCTGGCCGCGCCCTTGATGGCCGGCAACGACTTGCGCAATATGTCGCCCCAAATTAGCGCAATCCTCACCAACAAGGATGCCATTGCCATTGACCAGGACCCTTTAGGCGTGGAGTGCTTTAAATATTTTTCGTTTGACGGACTTGAGATATTTGTAAAACCCTTATCGAATAACGAGTTGGCAGTTTGCTTTTTAAACCGCTCAAACCGTGTTCAGAACATAAGTTATGATTGGAAAGATCACACGATAAATGACGCGATCTCAAAAACCAGCGTCGATTTTAATCAAGCCAGCTACAAACTGCGCGATATTTGGGCAAAGAAAGATGCGGGGACCACAAATAAGGTTTTCAAACAAGCTATTGCCCCCGATGATGTAGTGGTTTTGAGGCTAACAAAACAATAGCCGGGCTCATCGCTGATTTATTATTATTCGGGAAAACATCTGCTTTTCTGAACCGTTATCTATACATAACTAATTGCTGAATAATGAAATCTATAGGGCAAAAAAACGAGCCGTCGGGCGCCAATAAACGGGAAATCGCCCGCCATCCTAATAAAAGCGAAGAAATCCGGTCTGATCCGCCATTGAGCGAAAAGGACGAAGTAAAGCAGGCGGAAAACAGGCTTCGGAAATCGGTAAAAAAGCACAGTTAAATTACTATTCCAGTTCGAGCATTACCGCGGATTTTGCCGGCATAACCACCATTAGGTTGTTCCCGTCCTTTCTGGCGCCCTTGAAATTTTCGATATGCAATTTTTGGGGCTCCTGAAAGGTATTAATATCAGTGATGTTTGCCGAGGTCAGTATCTGCCCGGTTACTGCTTTCCATTGGATATCCTTTAAGCTGGTACTGATGGTAATGTTATTATGCATATCCAGATTAACCAGAGAGATATGCACTTTTCCCGCAGCATCCTGCGACGCAGAAACGTTTATGGCGGGTATTTTCTTGCCATCCACTTCATAATCAGGGGAAGATAATTTTACAGGCAGGTATCTTGCATCCTGGTGCACCTTATACATATCAAAAATATAATAGGTAGGCGTCAGCAGCATTTTATCCTTATCGGTGAGGATAAGCGATTGCAAAACGTTGATGGTTTGCGCCAGAGCGGCGGCCCTTACCCTGTCGCAATGGTTATTGAAAATGTTAAGCGTGGTAGCTGCGATCAGCGCGTCGCGCAGGCTGTTTTGCTGGTACAAAAAGCCGGGATTGGTGCCGGGCTCAACGTCGGTCCATACACCCCACTCGTCTACCACCAATGCCACATGTTTTGCCGGGTCGTATTTATCCATGATGGCCGAGTGCTTTGTAACCAGTTCGTCCATTTTAAGGCATCTTTCCATGGTTCCGAAATATTCGCTTTCGCTGAAGTGTGTTGCTGATCCTTTTTTGCTCCAGTTACCAGTCGGTACGGTATAATAATGCAATGAAAGGCCCCACATCATTCGGCTGGGTATGTTTTTCATACAAACCTCAGTCCAGTTATAATCCTCGGAATTGGGGCCGCTGGCAATCTTTTTCAATGGCGCGCCGGGATAGTTTTTGGCAAAAGCCGCATACCGTTTAAACTGGTCCGAATAAAACTCGGGTGTCATGTTGCCGCCGCAGCCCCAGCTTTCGTTGCCTATGCCCCAAAAGGTGACCTTGTACGGCGCAGGATGTCCGTTTTGCTTACGCATTTGCGCCACCGTGCTGGTACTGTTGGAGTTAACGTATTCTATCCACTTAGACATCTCTTCCACAGTTCCGCTACCCACGTTGGCAGCTATGTACGGCTCGCAGCCAAGCAAACTGCAAAGCTCCAAAAACTCGTGGGTGCCAAAACTATTATCCTCGGTTACTCCGCCCCAATTGGTGTTTACCATTCTTGGCCGTTGCGCGGCGGGGCCTATACCGTCGCGCCAATGGTATTCATCCGCAAAACAGCCGCCGGGCCAGCGCAGGTTGGGTATTTTTATCTCTTTAAGCGCGGCAACCACATCCAGGCGAATACGGTCCTGTTTGGCAACCGGCAGCGATTTATCCACCCAAAAACCGCCGTAAATGCCATGTCCCAAATGCTCGGCGAACTGTCCGTAAATATGTTTGCTGATCGTAAGTTTCGAGTCGTTGCTAATAGACAGGCTTGCTGTATTTTGGGCAAATGCAGTGAAGCTAATGGCTGTTAAAATCAGGGCCGACAGTTTTTTGAAGTTCATACCGGTAAGTGAAAGACTATAAATTTATCAAATATTCTTAATACTATTCCACCCCTTTCACGTTCATTTTTAAGGTATAAATCGCTTTCGATGCCGTAATAAACAACACGTCTTTATCTTTTCCGCCGAAACACAAATTAGCCGTCCATGGCTCGGGGATAGCGATATGCCCGATCTTTTCCCCGCCAGGGTTATAAATCGTTACACCCTGACCGGTCAGGTACACATTTCCTTTTTCGTCCATCGTCATGCCGTCCGACCCTTGCTCTACAAACAACCGGCGATCGCTCAATGTGTGGTTTTTGTTGATGGTATATATATAGGTTTTATTATCACCAATATCTGCCACATACAGGTATTTACCATCGGGTGTTCCCACTATCCCGTTAGGTTGCTTCAAATCCGCGTCGACGATAAACGGCTGATCCGCGCCCTTTGGCAAATAATACACCTTTTGGCCGTCAAGATCGGACTTAGTGCGTGTCCACCATGGGCGCTGATAGTAGGGGTCGGTCATATAAATTCCCCCTTTGCTATCTATCCATATATCGTTGGGGCCATTCATCAATTTGCCCCGGTAATCTTTGATCAACACAGTTACTTTTTTATCCGGACTGATGGACCACAACTGTTCATGCTCATCGGCGCAGGTAACCAAATTTCCTTTATGGTCGAAATACATGCCGTTCGATCTTCCGGCGTTATCCAGGAAAACCGATAATTTTCCATTGGTATCGTATTCCCAAATCTTGTTGTTTGGCTGGTCGGTAAAAAAAACATTGCCTTTTTTATCAACGGAGGCGCCTTCGGTAAAGTTGAATTGTTTGGAGATCAGCTGCGGTTTGGCTGTCGTGTCATACAGAGCCTGCTGGGCAAATGTTTTTATTGAGACGATCAATAAAAAAAACAGGGGTGTGATTTTAAAAGTGGTTTTTATTGTCATGATTTGATGTTAAAAAGGATGTCATGGTGAGACTGGTTCGCGGTACAATCCAAAATCACTTAATGCAATACATACCGGCGATTTGGTAATGCGCAATCGTACTTTGCTGACGTTCACGGGCTGCCTGAGCCTGATCAGCCTGTTTCCGCCTATGCTGGTCGCTGATGCGATCTGCTCCCATTTGCCATCGCGAAGTACATCAACTGCCACCGCTTCAATACGCTGACCAAGTTTAATATTCTCGCGCAGGCGGATCACGTTAAAAGTTTTGTTGTGATGAAGATCCACAATCAATTCAGGCGTTGTTACCTGGTCATCGGTGGCCCAATAGCTATACCGGTCGCCATCTAATAAATGCTGCGGACCGAATTTGACCTTGTTCCCTCCCCGCACATTGCTTGCTTTCAAAGTCGCGTTTTTAGCCAGGTTGACGGCAAATGTCTGTTTTACTATTTTGCCAAACTCCTTCAGCGAGTTTACATCATTATCGTAAAGTAAGCCGCGCCTGTCGGGCGACAGGCCAAGGTCGAGGCAAGCGCCCCGACCAACGCTTTGATAATATAGGCTTAATAGCGAATCGGGCGATTTTACCTTACCGTCCTGTTCTTTATGATAAAACCATCCCGGGCGCAGCGAAACGTCACATTCAGCCGGCATCCAAAATTCGCCGTCGCGTTGCCCATCAGTTCCTTCATAATCTTTGGTGTAACCATTACCCGGGGTTTTCCCGGCATCGGGCGCATGGGGGGTGTAGGTTGCCCAACAGGTTTCGCCGGCATGGCCTTTTTCGTTGCCCACCCAGCGCACGTCGGGACCTACGTCGCCAAACAAAACGGCCCCGGGTGCAAGCTTTCGCGGAATGGCCCATGTATCAGCCCAGCCGTAATATGTGGAGCGGTCGATCTTCCGTACCTCGCGCGCGCCTCCATAATAGCCGTCGCCACCATTTGCGCCGTCGAACCACGAAATAAATACCGGGCCGTAGTGCGTATATAATTCTTCCAACTGCTTGCGGTATACATCGGTCACGTATTCAGGCTTTCCATACAGCGCGCTGTTCCTGTCCCACGGAGAACAATACACACCCATTTTCATACCCAGCTTGTTGCACGCGTCGCGATACTCCTGTAGCAGGTCGCCCTTCCCGTTTTTGTAAGGACTTTTTGAAATATTGTGTTCAGTCGTTTTAGTGGGCCACAGACAAAAGCCATCGTGATGCTTGGCTACCACCACAATTCCTTTAAACCCGCCGGCTTTAGCCGCCCCAACGATCTGCATGGCGCTGAACTGCGTGGGGTTTACGATCTTGGGATCCTCGTCGCCATAGCCCCACTCCTTATCGGTATAGGTATCCGGTCCGAAATGAATAATGCAATACATTTCTGTCTCCTGCCATCTTAGCTGCCGGGTAGCGGGCAGCGGGCCATAGGGCTTTGGCGCCGGTTGCGCTAATACTGCCAATGCTGTGAATACAAACAAGAAAAAGGAAACCGAAAATTTCACCAGGTTTATAATTGGTTAGGCTAATGTAAATGATTTCGGTCAAATACCGTACAGACGCAATACTTTGGGTTTCTGTAATACGCCTTTCTGAACCCAGGCAGACGCATTAAAATCATTGTGATAATTGCTGCTTCAAAACCAACCTGAATTGAGGAGGCTCCGCTGGAGCCCAGCTCAATTGTTATTTTTTTCTATAAACAGGAGGCCCCGCTGGAGCCTATTCAATTGTTATTTTTTTCTATAAACAGGTGGCTCCGCTGGAGCCTATTCACCGTATTGTTCAAAAAATTTCGACTCCATTAGGAGTCGCGTGTTTATAGAAAACATAATCCTGCGCATTTTGGCTCCATCGGAGCCTCCTCTCACCAGCTATCTAATCCATCCCCTCCCTAAACTATTTTAATGCGTCTGCCCTGATTCAGAGACGCAATACTTTGCGTCTCTGCAATTACGCCCCATCTGAGACGCAATATTTTGCGTCTCTACATTTTTTTGCTAACTTTGTTAGTATGAAGCGTTCAGGAAGTGCTGATCTGCCTTTGCATTATGGTTACGTGCCCGTGTGGCTTGCCGAGCGCATGGCGAAGCTGGGCCTGGCCGTAGTGGAAACCATCATAATGGATTATGGGAAGGATGAGGTTTTGCGCAGGCTTAGCGACCCCTTTTGGTTTCAAAGCCTGGGTGCGGTGATGGGCATGGACTGGCATTCATCGGGTATAACCACTTCGGTTATGGGCGCACTTAAAAAAGCGGTTAACCCGCACAGCAGGGGCCTTGGGATTTACATTTGCGGCGGCAAAGGAAAATACTCCCGGCAAACGCCGGATGAATTATTACGCATCAGCGAAACCACGGGGCTGAATGGAAATCACCTGGTAAGATGCAGCAAGCTGAGCGCGAAGGTGGATAATACCGCCATACAGGATGGCTTTCAATTGTACACGCATAATTTTATTGTAAGCAGCAGCGGTCAATGGGCCGTTGTGCAGCAAGGTATGAGCGCACAGGCAAAAACGGCCAGGCGGTATCATTGGCATTCGGAAACGCTTACCTCTTTTGTGGAGGATCCGCATACTTTTATTTACGGGCAAAATACGGGCAACATTTTGAATATGGCCGATAAACTGGCCGGCAGTTCGCGAAAAGGCATTATGCAAATTGCGGGTGAAAATCCGGACCATATGCTAAAGGAGATCAATAAACTGGTAATGCCCGTTCACCATGATGTGCAGGCGAAAGACGTGGACCTGAAGCGGCTTGGCGCGGTTTTGTGGCTCTCGCAGGAAAAACAGCCAAAAGATTTTGAAGGGCTATTACTGCTGCAGGGCCTGGGGCCACGTACGTTACAATCGTTGGCGCTGGTGAGCGAAGTGATACACGGGACGCCATCTCGGTTTAAAGATCCGGCGCGGTTTTCCTTTGCCCACGGCGGCAAGGACGGTCATCCATTCCCGGTTCCAACCAGAGTGTACGACGAAACCATCGGGGTGCTGCAAAATGCTATTCATAAGGCTAAACTCGGTAATACAGAAAAGAATGAGGCTATCAAACGGCTGACGCAAGTTGCGCAGCGTGCGGAAAAGGGCTTTACGCCCAATGCCAATTTTGATAAGGTAATTGAAAAAGAAAGAAATGATTCCTGGAAATATGGCGGCAGGACCGTTTTTGGAAAAGCCAAACCGCCGGTACAGAGGCAATTGAAGTTATTTTAGTTTACATCGCTGGGGTTTGAATGAACTCGTGGTCGATCTTATGCCAGATATCATCCGCGATCGCCTCATGGGTACGGTCGCCATCGGTAATGAATATCTTTTCTTCTTGTTTAAGAAGCTCTATCACTTCAAAATATTTTTGGCGTACAAGCTGCAGATTCTCAATCGTCTCGTATAGCTCAACAGAGGTGCGCCCCTTGTTCAGGCGTTCGATACTCATTTCGGGCGTAATATCGATATAAATATTTAAGTCGGGGCGAAGCAAGCCGGCACTTAGTGAATTAGCCTTTATCACCCAATCTATATCGAGGTGAGGGCTTTGGTAAGCATATGACGATAAATAGTACCGGTCGGTTATAACCGTGTACCCTTCCTCCAGTTTTTTAAGTATTCCATTTGTCTTATTTAAGAGGTGATCCAACCGGTCGGCGACGAAAAGGGCGGCGATCACACGGTGATCCGCCTCGGCACGGCCATTAAACATGTCCCTGATCATCTTGCCCATCGGGCCATCCGTTGGTTCGCAGGTAGTGTATACCTTTAAACCGCCGTGTTCCAGCTTTTCTTTTAAAAGTTTTACCTGGGTGCTTTTGCCGCTGCCGTCGATGCCTTCAAAGGCGATAAAAAAGTTTTTTCTCATCGATAATTCAACCGGGATATCCCGGTCAAATATACAGTGTTAAACGAGAAACCGGTTATTTTAAAGATGCCAATACAGCCTTTGACGAATCGAGGTGCATTTGGATGGTGGGCAGTGTTTTAGCCGCGAAATCCTGTATCTCCGGGGCATTTACACGTGTTCCGCCGGCAAACAGCGCCACCGCCTTTTCATGGTCGTTCACCATCATTTGTACATAGGCTTTATCAAAATCGGGACCTTTTTTTTCGGATAAAGCATGAATCATTTCCATGTGCCCGGTGCTTATGATATCTTTTGATATTATATCCTTGTCAGCCTTTATTTTTACCAGTTGATTTCCGGCTGCGGTGTGATCCGCGATCATCATTTTTGCCAGGCTTAAAACACGCGGGTTGCTGGAATTGGTTATAGCCAGGCTGGATGCTTTTATTTCGGTAAGGCCGCCCTCTAAACCGCTTTTTATAAACGCCATGCCGTCCTGGTCGGCATTGGTCTCATCATTGTAATTTCTGGCCTGTTTATATGCACAGGACGATATTGAAACAAAAGCAACTGCACATAATAGTGCGTAAATTAAATTTTTCATGGCTAAGCGGTATGTATTCATAACAATTATTATTAAATCTGGTTTATATTTTCTTATGCCAGATTGCGCCCGGCATTTACGATCCCATAAACTGTGCGGACTACCAGCTTATCGTAAATTTTAGCCAGCTCCAAGTCCGGATTATTATTCAAACAATGCAGCGCATAATGCTGAATGACAACCAAAGGTAATACAATTCTTTCGCGTATGGCGATGGAACGCCGTTCGACCGGGTATTCTTCCATCATTATTTTACTGCCGGTTAGCTCCAACAGCATGGCTTTGGTTAATTCAAATTCGTTTCGAAGCATTTTCCAGAATGGACCAAACTTTTTATCCATTTCAAGATAAGCGGTGACCCTGAAATCTGATTTGGACATAGACATAGTACAATTGTCGATCATCGTCTTAAAAAAGCCGGATGAAATATACAGGTCTTTAACCTCCTGCCATTGCCCCGATTCTTTTATCTTGTTCAAAGCTGTTCCTACCCCGTAAAAACCGGGTATGTTTTGTTTAAGCTGGCTCCAGGAGGTTACAAAGCTTATGGCCCGCAAATCTTCCAGCTTTAGCACAGCATCGCTGTTCCGCTTGGTTGGCCGGCTGCTGATATTGATATGCGAAAGCAATTTCAATGGACTGAATTTCTCCAGGTATTCCACAAACAACGGGTGCTGCCGCAGCTCCATAAACAATTTATAACTTTCCTCGGCCATTACCGAAATAAGTTCCTTATGCCGCGTATCCAGCAGATCGTTCCTGTTGGGATGCAATGCCGACGTAATACCCGCATTGATCAACTGTTCCATATTGAACCGCGCCGTTTCGACAGAGCCGTATTGCGAGCTTACCGTTTGCCCCTGGATAGTTAGTTGTATATGTTCATTGGCGATCTCTTCACCCATTGAAGCATAAAAACGGTGTGTTTTGCCCCCGCCGCGCGCAGGCGGCCCCCCGCGCCCATCAAAAAATGCCAGGTCGATCCCGTATTTGCGTGCGGTTGCGGTTAATTCTACCTTCGCTTTATATATCGACCAGTTTGCCATTAAATAACCGCCATCCTTGGTGCTGTCCGAGAAGCCCAGCATAATGGTTTGCCGGTTTCCCCGCCTTTTTAAATGCTCTTTATAATACGGGTGACTGTACAGCGTCTCCATTATTTTAGCCGCGCCTTTCAAGTCATTCACCATTTCAAACAAAGGCATAAAGTCAACGCTCAGGCTGTCCTTTTTCCAGCCGCTCCATAAAAAAAGATCAGTTAGCTGCAGGATATCTGAAGCTTGCTGGCAGTTGCTGATAATAAATCGCTGGCAGGCTTTCGCGCCATCGGCTTGCTGAATTTGCTTCATCAGCCTGATGGTATTGAGCGTATCGCAGATCATGTCATCGGCATCAGCCGGGCATTGAAAATCCGCTTCGTTAAATGTAATGGCATCCAGCTTTTTTTGTTCATCAAATTGCCCGTAACCTTGCGGTACGCCACTGTTAATTTCGTTTTGGCCGGCGCAAAAATCAAAAACCTTGCGCAGCACCCTGCTGTCCTGCCTAATGTCGAGCGTGGCGAAGTAGCATCCGAATAAGCGCACTTTTTTAATAAGGTCCTGAACAATGTCAACAAACAGGCTGTCGTGGTCCGTAATAATCGTTTGTTTTATTGAAAGCAGCAGCTCAAGTAATTCGGCCTGCAGATCTTTGGCGTCGGGCTTATTGTAAGCATTTTGATATATTAATTTTTCGAGGGTGGCCATCGCTTTGTCTACACCCCGGAAAGTAATGCGCCGTTTAAGCACCCTGAAATCGCGGTAGTAGCACCGGAATATCCGCTGCCTCAAAAATGCCGCTACCGCTTTAGTGGTTTCAGTCGTCACGTTCGGGTTGCCGTCCCTGTCGCCACCCGGCCAGAAACCCAGCTCCAGTGCCTGTGTGCCCCTGTCGGGGTCTATATCAAATTCCTCTTCCAGTTTGGCTTGTATACCCGATACCGCGTGATAAAATATATTTTCCAGGAACCATGCAAGGCTAACCGCCTCGTCATAAGGTGTTGGCGAGGTTTTATTAAAAAATGGCGTTTTGCCCAACTGCTGCAACAAAACGTCTATACTGTTAATGTCGTTACTTTTCAAAGCGGCGATAAGGTCGGTCATAATACCCAATACGCTGCCTGGATAAAACTGGGTAGGATGCGCCGTCAATACCAGTCTTAAAGAAAAATCCTTCAGCTTTTCGCTAACGGCGCGCCGCGACTTCTCGCTTGCAGAAGCCTGTTGCAATAAGCTTTGAAGACTTCCGCTGTCGTCGGGCCGGCCGATCTTGCTGAAGGAAGAATCTTCTATCGCATCAAACAAAACCACCTGCCGTTCGATATATTGAATAAACCGGAACATGCGGTTTATCTGCTCCCGGTGGTCAATATCGGGCACGTATTTTTTAAAAAAGGACCCGATGATCTCAGAAGGGGGCAATTGTTTGCCGACCTCTTTCTCGCAGTGCGAACTAAAAAAAGGAAGCAGGATACCGGTGTCTTTTACCTGGTAAAAAGGCAGCGTTTGAAACAAGCTGTTGTACAATTCAAAACGCGTAACAACTTCGTGGTTAAATGTGGTTTCGCGCTGACTGAGCTTTAGCGTTGAGGGCATACAGGTGATGTGAATAAAATTTATTTAAACCGGCTATCGAACAAACGGTATTAGCGCAGGCAACAGGCCTGGTTTAGTTTATAAAAAAAGTCGCAGCTACTGACGGCTAAATTTAGCAATAATGAGTAATTAATAACGCCGATATGTTATTAATGCAATATTATCAAAAAAGGCAGTCAGGATTTAATTTTTTTAAATTTGGCCATTGATTTTTCCCCATAAAAAACGATAATGAAATTGTTTTCAATCCCGCCCAATGAAAATTAACACCAGGGAAATAAAAAGTTTTTTTTACAGCCAGTATTTTTCTGACGGGTTGCGCACTACGCTCGGCGTTTTGCTGCCTTCGCTCATCCTGGCTTACTTCAATCATTTTGACTTTGGCTTAAGCCTTTCCCTGGGTGCGCTTTGCATTTCGGTTATCGATACGCCGGGCCCGCTGCTGCACAAGCGAAACGGCATGGCAATAGGGAATATATGTGTTTTTTTGGTGGCCATTATTACCGGCTTCGCGCGGTTGAATGTTTATACCCTGGCTTTAGAAATTACCCTGCTTTCGTTCCTGTTTTCCATGTTTACGGTATATGGTAACCGCGCGGCGTCCGTAGGTACTTCGGCATTGCTGGTGATGATCCTGATGATGGATAAAGCTGAAAAACCTGACCAGGTAGTGGGCTTTAGCGCTATTATCCTGGCCGGCGGCATCTGGTATTTGCTGTTCAGCTTAACGTTTTCCCGCATACGGCCTTACCGGGCCGCGCAGCAAACGCTGGGTGAAAACATCACGGACATCGCCAATTTTCTGAGGATCAAAGCGGACTTTTATTTAGCCCATACCGATATCGATGAAAACTATCGCAAACTGGTTTCGCAGCAAATAAAAGTAAGCCAGCACCAGGACGCCGTCAGGGAGATCCTGTTTAAAAGCAGGGTGATGGTAAAAGAATCGACGAAAGCCAGCCGGATATTGGTACTCACCTTTATCGACCTTGTTGACGTGTTTGAGCAGATAATGGCTACGCACTATGATTATACCTATATCCGGGAAAAATTTGGCTCGACGGGTATATTGACCGATATAGCGGGTATCCTGCATGATATGGCCGGCGAGCTGGACGATATGGCCTATATGGTGCTATCCAATACCCGTGTAAGGCAGGCGCGTCAATTTAACACGATACTTGAGCGATTGAAAACCAGGATCGACGGGATCGGGTCGCGGGAGCATACCGCCAGCAACCTGGCTTTAAAAAAGATATTCATAAACCTGCGTGATCTGAATGACCGGATAAAAAGCATCAACGACTATTTCTCCGTCAAACCTCTGAATGTAATAGCCGGGGATACGCTCAGCGGGGATGAGTATGGCAAATTTGTATCGCACCAGGATTTTGCGGCGCATATATTTTTCGACAATTTTTCATTTAGCTCAACAGCGTTTAAACATGCTTTAAGGGTTTCGCTGGTTTGTTTAGTTGGTTTTATTACCGCAAAATTCATTTCTATCGGTCATCATGGCTATTGGGTGCTGCTTACCATCATCGTGATATTGAAACCTGGCTTTAGTTTGTCAAAGCAACGGAACTATCAGCGTTTGATCGGGACCATTTCGGGCGGCATTGTTGGTATCGCTATTTTATTTTTAATACCCAACCCGGCTATACAATTTATTTTGCTGGTGGTATTTATGCTTGGCACTTACAGCTTTACACGCTTAAATTATGTGGTAAGCGTAATTTTTACCACGCCGTATGTGCTTATCCTGTTTAAGTTTTTGGGCGTGGGCGTATTGGTGAAAGAGCGTATCGCCGACACAATCATCGGCTCCACTATTGCATTTGTAGCGAGTTACCTGCTGTTCCCAAGCTGGGAATTTGAACAAATACAGCAAAACCTGGCCGATGTGATCCGCGCCAATTTGAACTACCTGGTAAAAATTGCGGAAAGCATCTCGGGCAGGCCCGTGAACATTATCGAATATAAACTGGCGCGCAAAGATGTCTTTGTAAAGTCGGCCAATCTTTCGGCGGCATTTGAGCGGATGACGTCCGAACCTAAAAGCAAGCAAAAGAAAATAAAGGAAGTGCATAAGTTTGTGGTGCTGAACCATATTTTATCATCTTACGTCGCGACGATCGCTTCGGGCATACCGGCGGCAGCCATTCGTAAACCCGCCGCCGACAATTTAAAAATGATCAGGCGCAATATTGCGGTATTGAACGACGCCAACAAAAAGCTCGATGGAAGTGCAGTCGAATTTTCCTGCATGAAAAACCTGCCTGAAACGGGGTTAAATCAACCGGTCTCTTCCGAGGACCTGTTACTGCGGGAACAACTTGGGTTTATTAATAAGATTAGTAATGATATTGGAAGAATTACGGAAAATATTTTGAGCGGGTCGTAAAACGGAACAAGTATGGATTATTTGTAGTTGTTAACTTGATTAATTTTATTAATATTCAAGTTAGATTCCAAATCATCGATCAACTAATTATTATTACAATATAGACAGCGAGATACATTTAAAATGGAAAATCAATATATATTGGACAAATGGGAATGGACGGAGGAAGATTTTGAAAACATGGGTTGGCATGATTGCCCGATTTATGCAGTTCGCTTTGAAGACAATATATATCTAGACATCGATTACATTTTCAAATGGAACGACAATGGCGTCGGCAATCCCTTTACCTTTTGGATTGCACCGGCAACATTGGTCTTTGAAAGCCCTTACAGTTTAAAAATCGACATTGAATTAGAATTTATAAATGGACTTGAAATAGCGGAAGTGATCAGAAGTAAAGGTAAAAAAGGCAGCACGATTTGGGATATACAAACACAAGAAGGTATAATTAGTATTGGAGCAGAAAAATACAAACAAATTATAAGGAGAAAACCGTCATTTCAATTTAATCAGGGAATTAAATGTGACGAACGTGGGGATATTTCGTTTTCATTGATATCTGAAAAAAACTATAAAGATCCCCCCGAAATAATTAAAAGGAAAGAAATTGAACTTCAGTCACATTTATTGACACTCGAAAAGACAAATTTATTAGCCAAAATAAATTTGCTTGATAAAAATAAACTATGCATCAAAAAATACCTTCTTGAAAAGCGCGCTATACAAAAGCGGATTGATGAAATAGATAAATTACAAAATGTTCCCAATTTTCAACAGAGTTAATACGGTTCTATGACGGATGGTGTGGATGATAAATTTATTAAATCAATAAAATAAATCAGTGATTATTGAATTGCGCAGAAAATATCCCGGAGGGATAACCCGTTTGTAGAAAAAACAAAGTTAGCGTTATTGCCTCGTAGAGGCTACCC